>OLNU01000005.1_pt1 | contig 246960 bp, 224 predicted proteins | sample 1672241 | NCBI WGS metagenome assembly OLNU01 (sample SAMEA3136663, study PRJEB25190) | human gut metagenome | biome: human gut; feature: human-associated habitat; material: faeces | place: Austria | collected 2013 | reverse complement strand
TTTATGCCAAAAATGGGCATTAAAGGTGCCGCACTTGCTACAGGCCTCGGTCAATGCGTTACATTTATTATTTATGTTGTTTATTATATTTTAAATCCTTCAAGTGTTAAGGTAGAACGTCAATATGTAAGGCTCACTTCATATATGGTTAAAAAGCTTTATTCAATCGGCATTCCTGCTATTTTAAATCTTGCTCTGCCGTCTCTTCTTATTTCGTCTTTAAATGCTATTTTAGCCGCTTTTTCACAGGTTTATGTTCTTGTGCTTGGCGTTTATTATAAACTTCAAACTTTTCTTTATTTGACCGCTAACGGAATTGTTCAAGGTATGAGGCCTATTATTGCGTATAATTACGGCGCCGGTGAACATAAAAGAGTGCGCCAAATATATTCTTATGTTCTTATTATGATTGCCGCTATTATGGCAGTAGGCACTGTTATTTGCCTGATAATTCCCTCGAATATTATTTCTCTTTTCACAAATAATGACGAAACTGTAAAACTCGGCGCAACCGCTTTAAGAATAATAAGCGCCGGCTTTGTTGTGTCAGCCGTGTCTGTAACGTCTTGCGGCGCTCTTGAGGGGCTTAGTAAAGGCTTTCCTTCGCTTGTTATTTCCCTTTGCAGATATATTGTTATAATTATCCCTGCCGCATTTATTTTAAGCCGATTTTTCGGCGCTGTCGGTGTTTGGCACGCATTTTGGGTTGCCGAACTTCTCACTGCCGTTATTTCTCTTTTTGTTTATAAAAAATCAGTAAAACTTAATAAATAGAATCTTATTTACATATTTTTTTGTGTGTGATAAAATGTGAATATAAGGGGTTGGTATTATGAAATTTTATCAAATTACCGATTTGCATTATTATCCTGCAAAACTTTTAAAAGCACAGGGCAAAGAGTGGATTAATCGTGCAATGTATGACCAAAAGTGCATTGCCGAAAGTGAAGCTATACTTGATGCAACAATTCAAATGCTTCTCGATGATAAGGAAATTGGCATTGTTTTAATTACGGGCGACAATGTTTGTGACGGCGAAAGAGTAGGGCATATTTCACTTGCCGAGAAACTGCATAAGCTTACCGAGGCAGGAAAAAAGGTCTATATTATCACAGGTACTCATGACCTGCACCCTGAGCCGAAGGGCTATTCAAATGAAAAGGGCGAATATGTTGTTGAAGGTTGCACGAGAGAGGAACTTGAAGAAATTTACGGCGATTTTGGCTTTAACGATGCAATAGCAAAGCACGCAAAAACGTTTTCGTACGTTTCTCAGCTTGACGAAAAAACAAGGCTTCTTGCACTTAATGATGACGGCATAGGCTGGGAGGATGGCTTTCACGGCTATTTCGAGGAGCAACTTGATTGGATTAAAGAACAAATAGCTGATTGCAGAAAAGCAGGACAGAAAATGATTGCAATTACTCATCACCCCTTGCTTGCCCCAAGCCCTGTTTATGAGTTTTATTGCAAAAATCAAATGCTCGGCGATAATGAAAAAATAGCTGCGCTTTTTGCCGATAATGATATTCATTTTGTATTTACCGGGCATACGCACATGCAAAACATCAACTTTTTTGATACTGCCAAGGGTAATCGAATTTATGATATTAATACAGCTTCGCTTATCGGTTACCCAAGTCCTATACGTAAAATGGAACTTGATGATGAAAAGCTGACGGTTAAAACTCTCCACCCGCAAAATATTAACTATGATTTCGGCTCAAAATCTTATATGACTTACAGTCGCGACCATTTTGATTTTATGCTTAATGATATCATTGATTCTGCGGCTAACGATATTAACAGATTCGTTGAGGTCGCAGAGTGCTTCAGTCTTCATAAAGAACAGGCGGAAAAAATAAAGGTGCCTATTCATATTTTAGGTAAGCTGCTTGACAGCTTGACGTTTAAAAAGGCGGGAACAGTCCTTATGTGTAAAAGTAAAATTGCACCGAGAATGTATAATGTTCGCCTTGCTGATTTTATTATAACGTTAGTGCGTAATATATATGCCGGCGATGAGCCTTATGCTCCCGGTACTGCCGAATATGATTCCTTTATGGCAATTTATTACAGATTATCACCGATTTTTCATAAAATTTTTAAAGGTGATGAGATTGATAATGTTATTAAAGGGATACTTTATGACGGTGGATTTCCCGACAGCGACGCAGTATTAGAAGTGCCTGAATTTATAGATTAAGCAAACATATTGAACAAAGCATTAATTACACAGCAGATTATTATTCCGTTTGTAAGCGGAGTTATGATTGAAAGCAGGGTGTATTTAATGCTTTTTGTTTCTTTTAATACTGTAAATAATGTTGTGGCGCAGGGAAAGTGAAACATACTGAATATGCAGGCGCAAAGTGCTGTTTTTATTGTCCAGCCGTTTGTAACAAGTATTTCTTTTAAAGATTCGATTGATGAATAATCGCTTAATACTCCGCTTGAAAGATATGCCATTAATGCAATAGGAAGCACAATTTCATTAGCCGGTAAGCCGAGTATAAAAGCCATTAACATAACTCCGTCAAGTCCTATGAATTTTCCTATAGGGTCAAGCTTGGTTGAGATAATATTTAAAAGTGATATATTGTCAACGCTTATATTCGCAAGTGCCCAAATTATCAGTCCGGCTGGAACGGCAACTGCGACAGCTCTGAAAAGAACAAGTAAGATTTTATCCCTTATTGTTGAAATAATTACATTTTTAAAATCAGGTACTTTGTATTTAGGCAGTTCAAAAATAAGAGAACTGCTTTTTCCTTTGAGTACCGTTTTGCTAAGTACTTTTGAGCTTATCATAGTGCATATAATTGATATAGCAATAAATGCTAAAAGTATAAGGCTTGCAACTATTGAATTTTTAGCTAAAAATATTGATATGACCGCAATTAAAAAAGGAAATCTTCCGTTGCAAGGGGTGAGGGAATTGGTAATTACGGCAATTGCTCGCTCTCTTGGTGAATCAATTATTCTTGCTCCTGTTACTCCTACTGCATTGCATCCAAGCCCCATACACGTTGTAAGTGCTTGCTTACCGCAGGCATTGCATTTTTCAAAGGGATAATCAAGATTAAATGCAAATCTCGGAAGTATTCCGAAATCTTCAAGTATTGCAAAAAGAGGGAAAAATATAGCCATGGGCGGCAGCATAACGGCAATTACCCATAAAAGCACTTTGAGCATACCGTCAACAAGCAGACTTATAAGTATCGGCGAAATTCCGCATTGAGTCATTTTGCTTGATAAAAATGCTTCTAAAGCATTGAATGTTTTTGAAAGAAATTCACTCGGATAATTTGAGCCTTTAATTGTTATCCATAATATCAACACAAACAGTATCAGCATAATAGGTATAGAGGTGTACTTTCCGATTAGTATTTTATCGAACAGTTCATCTCTTTTTTCTCTTTTTGACGGTGCTTTTTTTAGCACTTTGCCTGCAACAAATTCAGCTTTATATGCTATGTTTTCAATATCTAAATTGTTTAAATTGTAATCTTTTTTAGAATAATAATCCTCACTGTTTGTTGAAATAAGATGTATCTGCTCAAGTAATTCGTTTATTCCTTTTCCACTTCTTGCCGTTGCCTTAATTACGGGAACACCAAGAAGATTTTGCAAGATTTCCTTGTTGATTTCTATGTTGCGTTTGTTTGCTTCGTCACATAGATTCAACATTACTACAACTTTATTTGTTATCTCAAATATTTGATAAAAAAGCATTAAATTTCTTTGTAGCATTGTTGAATCCATTACAACCACAACGCAGTCATATTTTTCTTTTAAAAGATATTCACCTGCTATCCTTTCTTCCTCGCTTGACGGTATAAGGCTGTATGTACCGGGTAAATCTATCAACTCGTAATTATTATATTTATAATAAAATTTGCCTGCTGTTGAGTCAACGGTTTTGCCTGTCCAATTGCCTGTGTGCTGGTGCATTCCCGTAAGTTCGTTAAAAACGGTGCTTTTGCCCACGTTGGGATTGCCCATCAGTAAAACCTTTTTACTTTTCATATATATGTCACCTCGATATTTTGTGCATCTTTTTTTCTTATTGCAAATTTGCTTGAACAAATTTGATAAGCAATAGGGGAGCAGCATAAACCGATATTTTTACACTCTATTTTTTGTCCTTTTGATATTCCTAATTCGCTTAATCTGTTTTTTATATGACATCCGTCTTTAACTGCAACAATTTCGCATATTTCATTTTCTTTCATTTGAGAAAGAAGCATATTATTTCCACACCTTTCGTGTACTTTCTGATATGATTATTCTATGAAAGGTGGCAGAAATTGTTAAATTATTCAATTCTATTGAAATTATTTTAAATGCGTGATATTATAAATACTATATTATTATTTAAGAGGTATTTTTTATGGGAAATCAATTTATTATGCCGAAACAGGTATTTTACGGCGAAAACGCTCTTAAAGATGCTGCTGATGTTATCGCAACACTCGGTAAAAAAGCACTTGTTGTTACCGACCCTATGATGATGAAACTCGGTACAGCGCAGATGGTTACCGACCTTCTTGATGAAAAGGGCGTTCATTATGCTATTTATTCTAATATTACAGGCGAGCCAACAGATAAAATGATTGAAGCAGGTCTTGATGTTTATAATGACCAATCATGTGATTTTCTTATCGCTGTCGGCGGCGGCTCGCCGATTGATTCTATGAAAGCTATTGCCGCAGTTTCAACAAGCGGCGGCTCAATTGACGATTATCTCGGTAAGGTTATTACTGTTGCTACTCCGCCTATGGTTGCTATTCCTACTACTTCGGGCACCGGTTCAGAAGCAACACAGTTTACAATTATTACTAATACTGAAAAAGATATAAAAATGCTCCTTAAAGGTCCTGTATTAATGCCGGATATTGCTATTGATGACCCTGCATTTACTTTGACTGCTCCTAAGTCTGTTACTGCCGCTACAGGTCTTGATGCTCTTTGCCATGCTTCTGAGGCTTATACTTCTCGCAAGGCTCAGCCTCTTACAGATGAATTTGCGCTTTCTGCAATTAAAAAGATTTTTAAGTATCTTCCTGTTTGCTATAAAGACGGCGCTAATGTTGAGGCAAGAGCACAAATGTCCCTTGCCGCACTTGAAGCAGGTGTTGCATTCAATAACGCTTCCGTAACTGTTATTCACGGTATGAGCCGTCCCATCGGCGCTCTCTTCCACGTTCCTCACGGTATCAGTAATGCAATGCTTCTTTCAGCATGCTTTACTTATGTTTATGACGGAGCTTATGACCGTTTTGCTGATATGGCTCGTGAAATCGGTGTGGCAAGTGATAATGACGACGATAAAATTGCCGCTAAGGAATTTATTGATGCTTGTAACGAACTTTGTAAAATTTGCGAAATTCCTACTCTTGAAAAATACGGCATTGATAAAGATGAATTTTTCGCTAATATGGACAAGATGGCTGATGACGCTATGGCTTCCGGCTCACCGTCTAATACTATTAAAGAGCTTAATAAGGACGATTTATTAAACATTTATAAAGAACTTTGGAAATAAATTTGAAGGGGAATTATGAAAAAATTAATTAAGATACTCAGCGTTTTTCTTGCTGTAATTATGGCTTTTGCATCAACCTCAGTTGCCTTTGCATCAACTAAATTTTACAGCAAATATGATAAAAAAACTTATACACATAATACTAAGTTTGATACATTTAATAAGGTCGTAGGTATTGACGTATCAGAGCATAACAAAACTGTTGACTTTAACAAGGTTAAAGCTGACGGAATCGACTTCGTTTATGTAAGAGTCGGCTACACGGGATATACCAAGAAAAAATTATCGCTTAATTATGACCCTTATTATCAGGAAAATATTACCAATGCACTTGCCGCAGGCTTGCAGGTCGGCGTTTATTGGTATTCGCAGGCGTTAAATGAGGAAGAGGCTTTACAAGAAGCAAATATGCTTCTTAATGTTATAGGAAGCTATAATATTACGTTGCCTGTTGTTTATGATTATGAGTTTGCAGGAGTTGGAGATGACGGCAGACTTGACAGTGCTAACCTTTCTAAGGCTCAAATGACTGCTAACAGCCTTGCTTTTTTGAATAGGGTTTCTCAAATGGGATACACCCCTTGCCTTTATGCAAATTACAGTTTTCTTAAAAATAGGGTGAACGCTTCTCAAATTTCAAGCATTGCTAAAATTTGGCTTGCTCATTATAATACTTCAACCGATTATCCCGGCGATTACGAATATTGGCAGTATACCTCCGACGGCAGAGTAAACGGTATTTCGGGCAGAGTTGATATGAATGTTTGGTATCAAGGGGCACAGGCTGCTGTTCCTACCGCACCGGGTACTCCTAATGTTACTCAACCCACAGCGAAAAAGGTAACAGGTGTTAAGCTTAAAGCAAAAACTAATACAACCCTGACTTTCTCTTGGGCATCGCAAAACTATGCTGAATATTATAATATTTATAAGTATGATTCAAAGAAAGGCAAGTACGTTAAGGTAGGCACAACTGCCGGCAATGTAAATACATTTAAGGTTAGGGGACTCCCCGAAGGTTCTTATTTCAGATTTAAGATTACTGCCGTAGTTGGCGGTAATGAAGGCGCAAGAAGCGAACCGTATAAGGTTGTAACAAATCCTCGCAAGGTGCAGACAAAGCTTGCAAAAAGCACTAAGAAAAGGAAAATTACATTTAAATGGAAAAAGACCACCGGTACAGGCTATCAATACCAATGGTCAACAAGTAAAAACTTTAAGAAAAACTATTTAACAAAGACTACTAAGAAAACAAGTGTTACAATTTCTACATCAAAAAGCAGAAAAACATATTATGTGCGTGTAAGAGCATATAAAACTCATTCAAACGGTAAAAAATATTACGGTAAGTGGTCGACAGTTAAAAAGGTTAAGGTTAAATAAATATAAAGCACATCAGCATTTTTTGCCGATGTGCTTTTTTTACAAGCTTTTCAAAAATCTGATTTGTTTCTTTTCGTTATTATATCCTAATGAACGATAAAATTCATGCGCTTCCTTTCTTGAAAAACCGGAGTTTACTCTGACTTTTTTAATTCCGTTTTCCTTTGCCCAATTTTCAATTTCATTAACAAGCCTTGTTCCGACTTTTTTGTTTCTGTATTCCTTTGACACAGCCAAGCCTAAAAAGTTGATAAGTTCTTCAAAATAAAGCGTTTTGTAAATTTGAGCATGCAAATATCCTACCACTTCGCTGTTATAAACGGCTACTAAAACCCGTTCGCTGTTTTTATCAAGACCTTTGAGTCTTTCTTTAACTAATTCTTCACTGCAATTGTAGCCTAAATCGTCACAGCATATTTTGCATATGTCCTTGTAATCCTCAATTCTTGCCTGACGAATGATAATGTCATTTATATCAAAGTCATTGGAGAATGGCTCATTAATGGGAATGTAAATTTCGTAGTATCTGTTTTTTCTTCTTTTTTCTCTGTCTGTTGCAAGGTGAAACACTTCTATTATATATTCACGCTTTATGTTATATTGCGTGTCTTTTAACCAAGAATTGAAAATTAAATCGTGCGTTTTTGAAAGCTCATCACCTGCATAGCCGCCCTTATCGGTTGTAAAAACTGCATATTTTCCTGATTTGATTTTAATCTTTTCAAGACCGTCAAACCCAACATCTTCCTTTTTTCTTGCAATGGAATATTTACCGTTTTCAAAAATCCCATACCAAATTCCGTCATAACCTTGACAAATCTTTTCCGGATAATGTTCATAATCGATTGACCACATTTCCTTTTCCTGCTTAAATCTGTCAGATGATTGGCAGTTGAAATTTTTTGAAATTCCATATACTTCAAATTCTTCTAAATCGCAAATTTTAAATTTTATTTTTTGCGCACCATTAACGTTAATTTCAAAGGTTGCCGGAGGGAAAATATTAACCTCACAGCTTGGATTTTTAGCTTGTGTAGGTGTAACATTATGCTGATTTAAAAATGCCTTGCAAAAAGAATCATAGCTGTTAAAACCGTATTTAAAGGCTATGTCTGTTATTTTGTTATCACTGTTTTGCAAATCGTAAACTGCAAGCGATAATCTTCTTTTTCTTATGTATTCTTTAATAGTGATTCCAAGCATCGAAACGAAAAATCTATTTATCGAATCCGTACTCTGATTTGTTATTCTTGCAATTTCTTTGATGTCTATTTCGTTTTCAATATTGTTTTCAATGTAATTGCAAGCCTCGTTTAATTCATTTAAAATGTTCATTTTATCACCTCGCATTTAGTATAACTGCAAATTGATTAAGATGCAATGAATAATCCGTACGCATTTTTCAGTATGTCTAAATGATTATATTAAATGCAAATCAAATATTATTTATTATTTTCGGTTCTCTTTATGGTATAATTTTATTGATTTAGGGCTTTTTTAGTGGTATTATTTATCTGAACCTTTTGAAAGGGGAATGTTTTATGGTTAATATTTATTCTTTTTCTCAAATGAATGAGGTTGCTCCTCTTATGGATGCTAAAACCTTTGATTATATCAGCGAATGCGAGGTTGAAAGCTTTGAAAGCTTCGATGATTTCGATTTGCTCGCATTTGACTATTATGACGTAAGGAGTAATGATACCGAGGACTCAAAAACCTTGATTTATCTTGATAATAGAAATCTGTTTTTCTTTTGCGAAAATAACGCCGGCGTTAAGATGATTAAGCAGATTGTAGCTGATATTGATAAAAATTACAGCAACGAGCAGCTTTTGTATAGCTTTTTTGTCAAGCTTTTAAAGGGCGATATGGATTGCCTTGATAAGTTTGAGGAAAGGCTTAATTATGAGGAGGCTAAGCTTCTTTCAGGTGCCGAAAAGGATACGCTTGATACAATCCTTGATTGGCGAAACGAGCTTATGCGACTTAAAAGATATTATCTCCAGCTTGATATTATTTTTGATGAAATGAGTGCAAACGATAACGATTTGCTTTCAAAGCCTACGCTTAAAAAGATTTCTATTATCGGCGCAAGAACAGACCGTTATCTTAATGCCGTTCGTAATTTGCAGGATATCGTAAGCCAAATGCGTGAAGCATATCAATCTCAGCTTGAAATTCAACAAAACGATTTGATGAAAGTGTTTACTGTAGTTACCACCGTGTTTTTGCCGCTTAATCTTATTACGGGCTGGTACGGTATGAATTTTAAGGATATGCCTGAGCTTTCTTGGCGCTACGGCTACGGCTCGATTATCGTTGTTTGCTTTTTAATCGTAATCTTTTTGCTGTACTTGTTTAAAAAGAAAAAGTGGATATAAATTAAAGATGCCGATTTTGGAATTATCCTTAATCAGCATCTTTTTTTATACTTAGTCTTTTCAATTCCTTAACCGTAGGCTTTACAAGAAAAATCGTTAATATAAATGATAAAATATCTGCAACAGGTTGGGCGAGGGCAATACCGGTTTGACCTAAAAGATGCGGCATGATAAGTATTAACGGAATATAAAAAATACCTTGCCTTGCAAGGGCTAATATTGTTGCTTTGCCCGATATTCTGAGAGATTGCATAAGCATATTTGAAGCGGTGCAAAACCCTGTTACAACCATTGCAAAGCATTGAAATCTGAGCGCTTGCACACCCGCTTTTATAACGTCGTTGTCCTTTCTGAAAATCGCAATAAGCTCCGGCGCAAAAATGTAGCCGATAACCGACAGAACAGTAATAATTATTGTTGTGATTATTACAAGAAATTTATAGCCTTGATATACTCTTTCGTATTTCTTTGCGCCGTGATTAAAGCTGCAAACAGGCTGATAGCCTTGACCGTAGCCGATTACAACTGCCATACCGATAAACATAACTCTGTTATAAACGCTCATTCCGGCGATAACAGCGTCGCCGTAAGGTGCGCACGCAAAGTTCATAGCAATATTTGCGATTGTGCCTATACCTTGCCTTGAAAGGGAAGGTAAGCCGTTTTTAAATATTGTTAAATAAATTTCCTTGCTCGGCTTAAATAGTTTTAATGACACCCTTATATTTTCGTTCTTAAACGTGCCGAAATAAAGGATAAAAAAGCTGATAATTTGACTTACTGCGGTTGCTAAAGCCGCACCTGCAACCTCAAGCTTAAAGGTGAAAATAAATAACGGGTCAAGCGCAATGTTTATTATACTGCCCGTGAGTATGCCTATCATTGAATAAAGCGCACTGCCTTGATATCTTAATTGATTGTTTAAGACGAACGAACCCAAAATGAAAGGTGAGCCGAGTAAAATATATTTCAAATACGTTGAGGCATAGTGAGCAGTTGTTTTTGTGGCGCCGAGCATTAGAGCGATTGATTTTGAAAAGAATAAGCCTATAATTGCAAGAAGCACACCGACGCCTATTACTGTAAATAATGCTACATTTGCATAAATCTCGGCTTTCTTTTTATTTTTTTCACCCAAAAGTGTGCTAATCATTATTCCGCTTCCGTTTCCGAGGAAAAATCCGATTGCCTGTAAAAGCGTCATTATCGAAAATACAATTCCGATTGATGCTACACTTTGCGTGTTGATTTTGCCGACAAAGAAGCTGTCTGCCATATTATAAAATGCAGACACAAGCATTGACAAAATAGTCGGTACTGCAAGGGAAGATATTAACCCCTTTATCGGAGCATTTGCAAGCTTGTCAAATTTATTTTTATATTTCTCAGCCATTTTCTCACTCTTTTATTCTTAAATAAACACTCATTTCATTTTCCCCTCTGTTGCAGGATTTATAATAGGGAATTAATGTGATTTTATAATTTTCAAGCTCACTTTCATTATAATCATAATAAAGCGTGTTGTTTTCTTTTTCCTTAAATCCGTTTACTGTTATTGATAAATCTTCATTAACACTTATTTTCGATTTTTTATCAATAAGCAGAAGTTGTAGGTTTTCGCAATTGTCAATTTCCTCTGCGCAATAGACAATTGGACCTCTCATTACTGCGACTTTGCCGATATTAGCCCTGACTAAGTTTGAACATTTAACCAACTTCGGTTCAATGTTGAATTTAATCAATATGTTTGTGCTGTCCTTAATATCAACATAAGCGTAGCCGTTAATGGGCTTATACTCCTTGTTAATTTCAAATTCGTTGCACCAATCAGGTATTCTCAGCGCTAATTTGAACGGTTTATAAACTGTGATATCAAATTCAACCTCACCGTGGGTCAAATAGTTTGAATTTATGCTTATTTTAGCTTCATCATTAGTGAAATTTCCGCCGATATACATGTGAACAAATATATTATTATCGTTTGATGAAATGCAGTAATCATTGAGTGATGAAATAAGCCTTGCTAAATTAGGCGGACAGCAGGCACATCCAAACCATTTTTGCCTTGTCGGCTTAATATGCCTTTTTCTGCTGTCAAGCCTTGATGCCTTTGGTAAAACTTCAAGCGCATTTGTGTAGAAAAATGATTTTCCGTCCTCGCTCATTGCATGTAAAACTGTATTATAAAGCGCACGCTCCAATACGTTTGCATACTTGGAGCATGGATTTATTTCAAGCATTCTTTTTGCAAAGAAAATAAGTCCGATTGAAGCGCAGGTTTCGCTATATGCCAAATCGTTAGGTAAATCGTAATTATAACTAAATGCTTCGCCGTCGACGGTTGAGCCTATTCCGCCTGTGATATACATTTTCTTCTGCTCGATATTGTCCCATATTCTTTCGCAGGCAGAGTATAGCTCTTCATTTTGCGTTTGACGTGCAACGTCGGCCATTCCGCTGTAAAGATACACACCTCTTACGGCATGACCTACCGCTTCATCTTGCTTTATAGGTGGAATATGCGCCTGATTATAAAAATAATCTAAACTGTTATTATTTCTTTTATATCCTCGTTCCTTGTCAAAATAATACGGTTTTGTGCCTCTTTCGTAAATGAAAAATTCCGCCTCTTTAAGATATTTTTCATTTTTAGTCACATTATATAATTTAACAAGTGCAAGTTCTGCAATTTCGTGACCGGGATAACCTTTTAAATTATCCTTGTTAAAAGTATCGCAAATTAAATCTGCAAATTTAATTGCACTGTTAAGTAATTTATCCTTGCCCGTGCTTTCATAATAAGCAACAGCCGCTTCTGCCAAATGGCCGAAGCAATAAAGTTCGTGTCTGTCCTTAAGATTAGTGAAAATCTTACTTCTGTCATTTATTATATAAAGCGTATCAAGATATCCGTTTTCCATTTGAGCATTGCATATTAAATTAATTATTTCATCGCTCTTTTGCTCAAGTGCATTATCTTTAGTATTTTTTAAAGAATAAGCAACTGCTTCAATCCATTTGTATACGTCAGAGTCCTGAAAGCACCAGCCTAAAAACGAATTTTTGTCACATTCATTTTCCTTATATTCCCATTTGTCAACAGGGTATATCTCAATTTTTTCATTATTATTGATTTTTTGAATAGTTATTGCGGCTTTTTTGAAATTTTCAAGGCAATAGCTTTTAGGCGCACCATCAATTTCATCATTTAATGCCATTAGTTGATAGGGTATCATTTCATTTCTTACAAGTTCAATGTAATTGTCCCAAAATGTATCGTTAATATTATTTCTTAAAAATGTCGAAAAATTATTTTTATCCATATTTCACTCCAAAAAATGCACTCAAAGCATAACGCTTCAAGTGCATTTTATCATAAATACATATTGATTTTCAATATTAAGCGGCATAATCGTTTGAGCCTGCGCAAATTTTAATCATATCTAATCCGTCAAATTCACGAAATGCTTTTTCAACTCTTTCATTGTGCCTTTTTTCAAATTCCTTTTCTTTTATTTTATTTTTTGCTTTTTTCTCGTCAATACAGTAAAATATGCCGCCGACAGTAAGCAAAATGATTACGTCAAGCGCAACAAATATTTTCATTTCATTAGCCGTTAACGTGCCGAAAAGATTAAAGAAAATTGCACAAATTCCAAATCCGCAAAGAAGCGTGACAGTTGTGATTAATAAACCCTTAAATAACTTTTGTACTGATTTTTTCATGTTGAAAAACCTCCTTGTTTTTGATTACAAATTCATTTTACCAAAATAAAATTTATATTCAATAGTGGAGGTGATTATAGTCCTTATAATCGGACTACTAAAACAAGCGTTCTAAAAATATCTTGTTACCTATTCTATCGTTTTTCTAAGTGTTTTAGCACCTTCAAGCAGCTTGCTTGACGGAATACCCGATGGAGATAAAACTATTGTTATAAGTCCTTTTTCATATTTTTCGACAAATAATGATATGCTGTTTTTTTCAAATACTTCAATATCCTTATCAAATTTTACACTCATAATAATTTGAAGTGTATTTTCACTTATGTTGATTTGAGCATTTGGAAATTCTTTTTTTAAGATTGAGTAAAAATCCTTTGTTTTATTTGAATAAAGTCGCCTTATTTTTCTTGTTTGTGAATTTATATGTCCGTCGCGTATGTATTGGCATAGTGCAATCTGCTCCGTTTTGCTTGCCGTCTGTGCAAATTTATATTTGTTTTGGTTGTAAAGTTTAGTCAATTTATTGTTTAATACCATAAAACTTATTCTTATGCCAGGAAGCAGCATTGCTGAAAAAGAGCCGATATATATAACATTTTCGTGACCTAAGGTAAAAAGCGCCGGAGTAGGCTTTACATTATACATAAAGTCATTTTCATAATCATCCTCTATTACTGTTGAATTATTGTTAAAAGAGTATTCTACAAGTTCCAATCGCCTTTTATTGCTCATTACGTCACCCCAACGTGTCATATGTGAAGGGGAAACGTAAATTATATCTGCATTCTTATCTCTTGTGTGTACTTCAAAGCCGGCATCATTAAAAATTCCTATTCCCTGCTCAAAGCTTTTGTCCGGGAATGATACCGTTTGGTCTTTATCAAAAAGCGAAGCCAAAATGTTAAGCAAAACGCCAACGCCTGCTCCTATTACTATTCTGTCAGGTGAGGCAGTAACGTTTCTTTTTTCTCTTATATATTTTGAAACAGCACACCTTAAATCATATTCGCCCTGTGCTTGACTGTATGTTAACAGTCTGTCTTTTTGCCTAAGCGCATTTTTAATATATCTTTGCCAAAGCGATAAATCAAAGCTTTCGGGGTCTGCCGATTCGCCGCAAAAATTGTATTCGATTTTAACTTCACTTTTTTCTGAATCTTTATCTTGATTTTCCTTATTGAAAATTGATACAAAATAGCCGCTTTTTTCTTTAGATATAATGTATCCGTCTGCACATAATTCAAAATACGCATTTTGAACTGTTGTTGTCGATACTGAATATATAGCTGCCGCATCTCTTACAGAAGGAATTTTATCCCCGTGAGAAAGTTGACCGGTTATTATTTGCTCTTTTATATCGTTATATAATTTACTGTATTTTTTCATAACTGTACCTTTATTTAGTATTAACATTGTGTATTTATTTAATTACAGATTTATTGTATAATAAATTATATAAATAATCAAGAGATTAGGTGATTTTTTGAAAAAGTGTGCCGTAATTAATGATTTATCAGGCTTCGGTAAGTGCTCTTTGACTGCCGCTATTCCTATTATGTCGGCAATGGGGGTTGAAGTTCATCCTCTTTTAACTGCTGTTTTGTCAAATCAAACAGCTTATGAAAGCTTTAAATCGTTGTCACTTACAGATACAATGAAGCCGTTTATTGAGGAATGGAAAAAGCTTGGGGCAAAATTTGACGGAATACTTACAGGTTTTGTAACAGACAAGGCTCAGCTTGAAATTATATCAGATTTTATTGATGAGTTTAAGGATGAAAATACTCTTGTGGTTGCCGACCCGATTATGGCTGATAACGGCGCACTTTATGACGGTTATGATATGCAAATGTGCGACGTGATAAGAGAATTTTGCTTTAAAGCCGATGTTATTACTCCTAATACAACCGAGCTTGCCATTCTTGCAAATAAGGGTAATTTCGATGTGTTAAATGAAAATTGGGTTAATGATTATTCAAATATTGAAAAAAGCCTTAATGTGCTTTATAAAAAAGGATTAAGTAAAATTGTCGTGACCGGTTATAAGGAAAACGGCGCAATATCAAACATTATTTTTGATAACGGCGAAATTTCCAAAGTCACCAGCGAAAAGGTCGGCGGATATTTCAGCGGCACAGGAGACGTGTTTTCAGCGGTTTTAACCGGTTCGCTTTTAAACGGAAAATCTCTTGTAGAAGCTTGCAAATGTGCAGGTGAGTTTATTACAAATACAATTAAAGTTACCGATGTTTCTGACGGAAATGACGGTATTGCTTTTGAAAAAACGATTGGGGAGTTGATTTCTTATGAATAAGGTTAACAGAAAAGTATTAAATATGGTTTATGCCGCCGTTTTTGCGGCAATGATTTTTGCGCTTACAAGGTTTATTCAAATTCCTGTTCCGGGCGGCGCAGGCTATCTTCATTTCGGTGATGCAATGATTTATATTGTTGCATCAACCTTGGGCGGTCCGTGGGCGCTTCTTGCTTCTGCTTTGGGTGCGGCGATTGCCGATTTGTCATCAGGTAATGCTGCGGTTTATGCTCCTATAAGTGCAATTGTTAAGGTATTGATTGCTTTGCCTTTTGTTTTTGTTAATAAAAAGAGCGAAAAAATATTGACACCGCTTACAATTTGCCTTACAATACCAAGCGGAGTAATTACTGTTCTTGGTTATTATCTCGGTGATTTGATTGTTAATAAGGCTTATGCCGTTGCCGATATACCTATGAATATAGTTCAGGCTGTAGGCAGTGCAATCATATTTGCCGTTATTTCTGCCGCATTTGATGCCGCAAAGCTTAAGAAAAAGTTATTTATTAATAAAAAGTAAAAGAAGTGATTTTATGGCTGATATAGTTTATACATTGGAGGGCGACGTTTACCTCAATATTACAAATAAATGTCCTTGCAATTGCGCTTTTTGTATTCGTTCAAAAGGTGATGCTTACGGTGATGCAAAAGAACTTTGGTTTGATAAGGAGCCTACTTTTGAAGAAATAAAAAAGGCAATTGATGATTATGATTTTCATAATATCGACAAAGCTGTTTTTTGCGGTTACGGTGAGCCTACCAACGCTTATGATAATTTAATTAAGTCGGCTAAATATTTAAAAGAAATTAATCCTAATATTAACTTAAGACTTAATACAAACGGTCTTTCGGATTTGATTAACGAAAAGCCGACAGCAAAAGAGCTTTCAAGCATATTTGATTATATTTCGATTTCTCTCAATGAGCCGGACAGTGAAAAATACGATAAAATTACAAGAAACTGTTTTAAAGGCAAGGCTTTTGATGCAATGCTTAAGTTTACAAAGGAATGCGTTGCCGATTGCCCAAAAGTAAGAATGACTGTTGTTGATGTCATTTCATCTGAGGATATTGAAAAATCACGAGAGGTTTGCGAATCAACGGGGGCAGAATTCAAAGTCCGTTCATTTGCCAAGGGTCGATAATAATTAAATAAACACATAAGATACCGAGGAAACGCTCCTCGGCACAGACTGTCGATAAAGTGGCTAAACCGTGCCGTGCTATAAAACAAAATTCCATTCGGGGTCCCCGACAAATTGAAAATTTGGTGGGGAAAAGGAGAAAGGAACGAAGTGTTTATTATGAATTTCAAAGAAATTCATTCAAACACGGAATTTCTTTCGACTTATCGTAGGGCAAGGGCTTGCTCTTGCCGGAATAAAATCAAAAATACATTTATAGAAAAAAGACAAGGACATTGAGTCCTTGTCTTTTTTGGCACTTTCCGTCTTTTGCTCGGGGGCAGTACCAACGTACAGCACCCGCTCGCAAAATACGAAATTTATCTCACTTTCTCGAAGTCTCCCAGCGTGTAGAAATTTGTAATTTGACTTTTTCTACACGCTGTAGCGAGGAAACGCTCCTCGGTATTTTTTCTTTACTTTTTCACAAAGGTAATATATAATATATTTGGGCGATTGCGCCTAAATTTTGTTATTTTTTTTGAGGTGGTAAATATGAAAGAAAAAAAGGTCGGTGCGCTTGGAGGCAAGGTGTGGACCTCAATTTTATTATTTGGCCTTATCGGTCAAATTGCATGGGTTGTTGAAAATATGTATTTTTCACGTTTTATGCAAAACGAAATTACAAGAGCGCCGTATGCAACAACTTTAATGGTTGTTTTTTCTGCTATATTTGCAACTGTTTCTACTTTAATAGGCGGTGCGCTGTGTGACAGAACCGGCAAAAGAAAACTTTTTATTTGTTGGGGCTACGTTTTTTGGGGTTTTACAATTATGATGTTTGCCTTAGTACCTATGAAGCCGAGCGCAGATAAGGTTTTACCTATGGTTATACTTGTTGTCGTTATGGACTGCGTTATGTCTGTTATCGGCTCAATCAGCAATGATGCCTCATTTAATACATGGATAACCGATATTTCCAACACTGCCAACAGAGCAAGAGTTGACACTGTTTTGGCTGTAATGCCACTTGTTGCCTTAGCCGTTGTTTTCGGTGGTTTTGACTCTCTTACTAACGAAAGTGCAACAACATCTGATTGGAAGAAGTTTTTTCCGATTTTAGGCATTATTCCAACAGTCGGCGGTATTTTAGGACTGTTTATTATGAAAGATAAAGAGGGAATAACTGCTGATAAAAACAATACCTTTTGGTCAGATTTTACATATTCGCTTAAGCCAAGCGTAATAAAGAAAAATAAAATGCTTTATGTTTGTCTTGCGGGCAATATGGTATCGGCTGTCGCATATCAGGTGTATGTTAATTATCTTTTTAATATAGTTGAGGGCACGCTTAAAATCAAAAATTATATTATCCCGGTCGGAATAATAATGGTTGTTGCGGCAATCGGCTCGGTGATTATTTCAGCCTTGATGGACAAATGCGGTAAAAAACATTTTTATTATCCTACGATTATTGCGGGAATTATAGGGTGTATAATCATTTGGTGCGCTAAGTTTTTTGTTGAGAAGAATGAAACGGCAGAGGTTGCAATCCTTATTGTAGGCGGTATACTTGTGATAGGCGTAAGCCTTGTTATGGCAGGGCTTTTTACTGCTTCTTACAGAGATTATATACCAAAAGGAAAAGAGGGATTGTTCCAAGGATGCAGAATGGTAATGTACGTTCTTGTACCTATGATAATCGGTCCTATAGCCGCTCAAATTATTATTACATCTGCCAATAAGGGCGTTAACGACAGCGAAATAGTATATCCTATGGAGCTTTTCCTCGGTGCCGCAGTTATTATGCTTTTCGCATTTATTCCGGCAAAGATTGTAAGAGATAATCAACCAATTCAACATGAAAAACTATTGAACGAATTAAAGTAATTTATACAAATTGCAGGTTTATATAAAATACACAAAATGTTAACATTGCGTTCACAATTAGTTAATGTAATATTAAACTGTATAATGTATTATATGCTATGTTAAGTTAATAAGGATTTAGTGGAAAGCAGTTTTTGGGGTCAGAGTTTCTCCTCATTCAATTCATAAAATACTTTTTTCATTTCTCTGTCTGCTTTTAAAAATACTCCATCCACGGTTATGGCACAGCGATGTTCCCACAGCGTCGCTGTGTTTTTTTATGTTTGATTATAAAAAAAGGCAAGCCGTTGCCGACTTGTCTTTCTAACGATTAGATTATTTTGTTTTTACATTAATGATTATCATTTCAGGATGATTGAAAAGCCTTAAGGGAAACTCGGAATTACCAAGCCCTCTGCTGACAATTAATTTTGGTCTTTCTCCGAATTCGCCACGTGCATACTTCGGCAATACACCTTGTCCAGGGGAAAAAAGCGGTCCTATAAACGGCATTATCCATTGACCGCCGTGCGCATGTCCTGATAATTGCAAATCAAAATCATATTGAGAATAATTTAATTCCTTTATTCCTTCAAAATTTTCAGGAAAATGGCTTAACACAAGCTTGAATTTGTCGCTTTTTTCAAGCTCCCTAAAATAAGGACTCATATCTTTATATTCAAATGTTCCTTTTTTGCGTGCTTTATAATCTTCAAAATCAGCTTGATTTTCATCAAGCCCTAATATTGTGCAGTAATCGTTATCTGCACATTTATTGAGTAAAACGTTAAAACCTGTTTTTTCAAGTTCAATCATTAATTCGTTAAAATTATCAAGACGTCTTTCGTGGTTGCCTGTTATGTAATAAACAGGCGCAATTTTTATTAGTTTTTTAGCATAATCGAGCATTTTATCCTTATTTTTGCATTTGTCGTTAATATAATCTCCCGTTATGCAAATTATGTCCGGTTTTTCGTTTATAAGCTTTTCTAAAATTGATTTAAACGGCTTTGAGTGAAAATCGGAAAGATGTGCTATTTTAAAGCTTTTGCCTGCATCCTTACTTTTTATATTGTAATATGTAGTGTCAATTTTATTGTTTTCATAGTAGCAAAAGAGCAGAAATAACACAATTGCTAAAAAAATTACTAAATATATCATATAATCACCACTATAATAATATAATTTATTTTGATTTTAGTCAATGTTTAAAATTTATTAGCAAATTAAAAGGGATTTTAATGTATAATACGTATATAATATTGAAAGGGTGAGATTTTTGGACGCTTCAATTCGCATTTTAGCAGAAGAAAATGAGAAAAAAATTCTTTGTGATAAGGCTTGTTTGGCTGTTAATTCACGTGGCAGAGTGAGAGAAGAAGAGGAATGTAATGTCAGAACTTGTTTTCAACGTGACCGTGACAGAATAATTCATTGCCAAGCCTTTCGTCGGCTTAAGCATAAAACGCAGGTGTTTTTAGCTCCGAGCGGCGACCATTACAGGACAAGACTTACCCACACTCTTGAGGTTGCACAAATTGCACGCACTATTGCAAGAGCGTTAAGGCTTAATGAGGATTTAACAGAGGCTGTTGCTCTCGGTCACGATTTAGGTCATACACCTTTCGGCCATGCAGGTGAGCGTGCTCTTAATCAGGTTTTTGAAAATGGTTTTCGCCATTATGAACAAAGTGTTCGTGTTGTTGAAAAGATTGAAAAGGGCGGAAAGGGTTTAAACCTTACTGACGAAGTTAAAAACGGTATTCTTTGCCACACAAGGGGTGAGGAAGCATACACTCTTGAAGGGCAGATTATTAAGATTGCCGACAAGATTGCTTATATTAATCATGATATTGACGACGCCGAACGTGCAGGCGTTCTCGCAGAGGAAGATATTCCGCTGAGTCTTAGGATGCAGCTTGGTATGACGAAGTCTGAGAGAATAAATAATATGGTTATTGACGTTATAAAAAACAGCGATGATAAAATACGTATGAGTGATGACTGCTATTCAGGTTTTATGGATTTGCACGAATTTATGTTTACTGCTGTATATACCAACCCGGTGTGCAAGGGTGAGGAAAAAAAGGCTGTCAATATGCTTTTGCAAATATACAATTATTTTATTAATCATGTTGACGAAATGCCCGAAGAATACATAAATATTGCAAATGAGGACGGTATTGAACGTGCTGTCTGCGATTATATTGCCGGTATGAGCGATACTTATGCATTGAAAATATTTAATAAGCTTTTTGTGCCTATGTTTTGGTATGACTGATTAATTTTTGAAAGGAGTTGAACAATATGGCGCTTAACGAGAGTTTTCTGCAAGAACTTAAATATAAAACAGATATTGAAGATATTGTTTCAACTTATGTTTCATTAAGAAAAAGAGGAAATACTTCCGTAGGTCTTTGCCCGTTTCATAACGAAAAAACACCGTCATTTACCGTTTATAATGATACGCAATCTTTTTATTGTTTTGGTTGCGGTGCAGGCGGAGATGCAATAGGCTTTATCAAAAAAATTGAAAATCTTGATTATATTGATGCCGTTAAGCTCCTTGCCGAACGTGCAGGTATGCAAATGCCGCAGGATGGCTTTGATGACAGTATATCAAAAAAGAGAAGACGAATTTTGCAGATTAATAGGGAAGCGGCAAAATTTTTTCATTCTTATTTAATGTCGCCGCAGGGAAAGACCGGTTACGATTATTTTATCAATCGTGGTTTAACCCCAAAAACTATTGTTAAATTCGGCTTAGGATATGCTCCTGACAGTTGGGACTCACTTTTGAAGCACTTAAAGTCATTAGGCTACGGTATAGGCGAAATGGTTGATGCGGGTGTAGTTAAGGTCGGCAGAAATAATAATCACTATGATACGTTTAAAAACAGGGTTATGACTCCGATAATTGACGTTAGGGGCAATGTTATTGCCTTTGGCGGACGTGTCCTTGATGACAGCAAGCCGAAATATGTTAACACGTCGGATACGCTTGTTTATAAAAAGACAAATGAACTTTTTGCTCTTAATTTTGCAAAAGACAGCGGTAAGGATTCGCTTATTCTTTGCGAAGGCTATATGGATGTAATTTCAATGCATCAAGCCGGATTTAATAATGCTGTTGCAGGATGCGGCACGGCGCTGACAAGTGAGCAGGTACGTTTGATAAACAGGTATGCAAAGGAGGTTATACTTGCATACGATGCCGACGAAGCCGGTCAAAAGGCAGTCCACAAGGCAATGCAGCTTTTTAAAAGTACCGATGTTAAAATTCGTGTTCCTCGTTTTACGGGAGGAAAAGACCCTGATGAAATTATTAAAAAGCTCGGGCGTGACAAGTTTAAGGGTATGCTTGAGGGTGCAAGCAATGATACTGAATTTTCACTTCTTGAAATCAGGGAAAAATATGACCTTGAAACAACGCAGGGTAAAATAGATTTTGTACGTGATGCGCTTAAAATTATTGCAACGCTTCAGCCTGTTGAGCAGGATTTATATTTAACACGTATATCGAGTGAATTGTCGATTGAAAAATCAAGTCTTAAACTTCAACTTCAATCGCTGATAAAAAACAATCACAGAAGAGAATCTAAAAATCATTTTAAAACAATAGTTAACGATTACACAAGAAATGTTACAAGAGAAGCATATGACACGGGAGTGCCCCACAAGCAGACGAAGGCTGAAAATCGCCTTTTAACTTTATTAATGGTTTATCCCGATTGCTCTAAGCTTTTGAATGATTTTGATTCAAATATGCTGTCTGACGGTTTTGTCAAAAAAGCTTACAGTGCTATACTTAACAGAATCAATGACGGACTTGAGTTAAACTTGATGTCTTTTGGTGACACGTTTACCGACAATGAATATTCACGTCTGGCACGTCTTATCAATAACGATTGTGAAAGCAATGATTCTAAGGCAGAATTTAATGATTGTTTAAAAATCATTGAAGAAGAATATAATAAAAAAAATTCCTCGTCACCATCAAATATGAGTGAGGATGAGTTTAGAAATTTGTTTAGCCATTTAAACAAATGATATAGGAATACATAAAGCGGAGGATATTAATTTATGAAAGAAATGAGTCTTACACCGAATGCATCGCCAAGCGATGATAAGAAAAGTGCGGCTTTTAAAAAGCTTATCGAAAAAGGAAAGCAAGTCGGTCATCTCTCAACTCAGGATATTGATACACTTATTGTTGACCTTGACCTTGATGTTGACGAGCTTGAAAAGCTCAATGAGCAAATTGATGCGGCAAACATTAGCATTATTGATGATTTTTCGGCAGAGGCACTTGACGGAATCAGCCTTGAAGTTGATTTGCCTAAGGAAACAGATGCAGCTGAAACTGTTGCTGTTAATGATAATGCCGCAATGGATGATCCTGTAAAGGTGTATCTTAAGGAAATAGGACGTGTGCCGCTTCTTACACCTGAGGAAGAAATTGAACTTGCTATCAGAATTTCTGAGGATGACCAAGAGGCCAAGAAGCGACTTGCAGAGGCCAATCTTCGCCTTGTAGTAAGTATTGCAAAAAGGTACGTCGGCAGAGGTATGCAATTTCTTGACCTTATTCAAGAGGGTAATCTCGGTCTTATTAAGGCTGTTGATAAATTTGATTACACAAAGGGTTTTAAGTTTTCAACATATGCTACCTGGTGGATTAGGCAGGCTATCACCCGTGCTATTGCGGACCAAGCAAGAACTATAAGAATTCCTGTTCATATGGTTGAAACTATCAATAAGGTTAAAAAAGCTAACAGTCAGCTTCTCCACCAAAACGGCAGAGAAGCCACACCTGACGAAATTGCAGAATTTCTTGAAATGCCTGTTGATAAGGTAAGAGAAATTTTAAGAGTAGCGCAGGAGCCTGTATCACTTGAAACACCAATCGGTGAGGAGGAAGATTCACACCTTGGTGATTTTATTCCTGATGACGATGCGCTTGCACCTGCCGATGCGGCTTCAATGAGCCTTCTTAAAGAGCAACTTGCAGATGTTTTAAAAACTCTTACTCCGAGAGAGGCAAAAGTTCTTTCACTAAGATTTGGCCTTGATGACGGAAATCCGAAAACACTTGAAGAAGTAGGCAAGGTGTTTAATGTTACACGAGAGAGAATCAGACAGATTGAGGCGAAAGCTCTCAGAAAACTTCGCCACCCGAGCAGAAGTAAAAAATTAAAGGACTTTTTAGACTGATTATGACAGAAGAAAAAATTGACAGAATAAATGCGCTTGCTCATAAGCAGCAGGCGGTCGGTCTTACCGATGAAGAAAAGGAAGAACAATCAAAGCTTAGGCAGGAGTATATCGCTTCAGTCAGAGCAAGCCTTGTAGGTCAACTTGAAAATACATATATAGTTGACGAAAAAGGCAATAAGAAAAAGGTAAAAAAGAAATAATGGGAAAGCTTATAATTATTGAAGGTCTTGACGGGTGCGGCAAATCAACGCAAACGCAATTACTTGAAGAATATTTTGAAAAAAATTCAATTAATTTTAAAAAAATCAAGCTTCCGGATTATGACAGTAAGTCGAGCACGCTTGTTAAAATGTATCTCGCCGGTGAATTTGGCAAAGATGCTGCTGATGTAAATGCTTACGCTGCCGGCGCTTTTTATGCAGTTGACAGGTTTGCGTCTTATAAGCTTGATTGGGGCAACGATTATAATAACGGAACATTGATTTTAGCTGACAGATATGCCACTTCTAATTCAATTTATCAAATGGAAAAGATTGATGAATCTAAATGGGATGAATATCTTGATTGGTCGGCTGATTTTGAATATAACAAAATAGGTATTCCTAAGCCTGATTTGGTAATTTTTCTCGATATGCCCGTTGAAGTGTCACAAAGGCTTATGACTGCTCGCTATGACGGTGATGAAAGCAAAAAAGACGTTCACGAGGCTAATGTTGATTTTCTTAATAAATGCAGAAAATCTGCACTTTATACCGCTTCTAAGCAAGGCTGGGCGGTTATACCTTGTTCTGACGGCGAGAAACCGCTTCCTATTGAAGAAATACATAATACTATTCTGGATTTTGTAAAAAAAGAATTGAAGGAAAAATAAAATGTTAGAGTTTAAAACACCGCAAATTGAGGATAAGGCATGGGTTGACCAATGCTTCAAGCATTTAAAAACAATGAATTGCGATTACACATTTGGCAATATGTTTGTGTGGAGCACCGAGTACAGTACCAAGATTTGTAGGTTTAAAGACTTTTTTATTTGCAGTTGGGGTATGGGCAAGGAAAAAAATTTTGGCATGCCTGTCGGAAAAGGTGATTTTAAAGAAGCCGTTGAGGAAGTTATCAAATATGCTAAGGCTAATGATATTATGCCACGCTTTTACGGTGTTACCGAAGCTTATGTTGAGATGCTAAACGAAAATTTTCCCGATGCTTTTCAATTTTTATATGATGAAAGTTATGGAGATTATATTTACGAGGTTGAAAAAATGGCTTCGCTTAAAGGAAAAAAATACCACGGCAAGCGCAACCATATAACGAACTTTAAGAAAAACAATCCTAATTGGTCTTTTGAAACGATTAACAAAGATAATATTGACGATTGTATTAATCTTCACGCTAAATGGATAAACACTCACGTTGATGACAGTGATATTTCTTTTGAATTTGAAGCCGTTTTAAAAGCGTTTGAGAATTATGACAAATTGGGATTTATTGGAGGAATCATAAGAATAGACGGTGAAGCTATTGCCTATACTTTCGGTGAACCTATCAGCGATGAAACATTTGTAACTCATTTTGAAAAAGCCCCGCCTGATATTCAGGGTGCCTATCCAATTATTAATCAGGAGTTTACTAAAAATTGTTTGATGAATTATAAATATGTAAACAGGGAAGAGGATTTGGGACTTGAGGGCCTCAGAAAGGCTAAGCAATCCTATTGTCCTGAAATTTTTCTTGAAAAATGCATAGCTGTTTACAAAGACTGATAATATGATTAAATATTTTGATGATGAAAATTTGATTATTCGCTTATGGCATGAAGCTTTTGGCGACAGCGATGAGGACATCGTTTTCTTTTTGAAAAATTGCAAGCATAAAAAATGTTTGGGCTTCTTTGAGGACGATGAGCTTTGTTCTATGCTTTTTCTTGTTGATTGTAAGGTTGACGGCAATAATGCAAAATATATTTATGCCGCTTGCACGTATCATAATAAACAGAAAAACGGTCAGATGACCAATCTTTTATCCTTTTGCAAAAGAAAATATGATTTGTTGTCATTAATTCCCGCAAATGATAAGCTTGTTACTTATTATGATAAGCGTGGTTTTAAGGGTAGGAGTGAAATTAAAAATATTGTTTTTAATGAAAGCGACGATATAAAAGAATACCTTTTAGAAGGCTATGAACTTACGAAGCCGCTTTTATCAATTTATAAAAAAATGGAGATTTAATAATGGTTTACGTATTTTTAGCAGATGGCTTTGAAACTATCGAAGCGCTTGCCGTTGTTGATATGCTAAGGCGAGCAAAGATTGATAACGAAACTGTCGGAGTAACAGGTAAAACTGTTAAATCATCACATAATATTGAAGTTGTTGCTGATATTACAATTGATGAATTAAATATCAGTAATGCAGATGCAATTGTTTTACCGGGCGGTATGCCGGGTACTTTAAATCTTGAAGCAAACGGTATTGTTCAATCTTCTATTGATTACTGCGTTGAAAACAAAAAATATGTTTGTGCTATTTGTGCCGCACCTTCAATTCTCGGTCATAAGGGTTTATTGAAGGGCAGGAATGCGATATGTTTTCCGGGTTTTGAGGAAGATTTATGCGGCGCAATTATTTCTGAAAAATATGTTGTTTCAGATGGCAATTTCATTACCGCACGTGGTGCAGGCGTTGCCGTTGATTTCGGTCTTGAAATTGTCAAGGCGCTCGGCGGCAGTGAACTTTCAAATAAAATCAGGGAAACTATCCAATGTCAATAAAAAATGAACTTCGCAAAAAATATAAACAAGCACGCAAAAATATTTCAGAAAAAAGAAGCAAGGACAAATTGATTAACGAATTTCTTTGCAATATGGAGTGTTATAAAAGCTGTGACATGGTTCTTTTTTATGCCGCACTTGATGATGAGGTTAATTTAGATTTATCAATTAAAGCTTCACTCGATTACGGTAAGAAAGTAGCGTTGCCTGTTTGTATTGACAATAACGGTAAAATGCAATATTATTACATAAGGTCACTTGACGATGTTAAAATCGGTGCTTTCGGTGTTCGTGAGCCTGATGTTAATTTTTGCACCTTGGTTGACGATTATACTGACGCAATCTGTATTGTTCCTGCGATTGCATTTGATAAATCGGGTTATCGCCTTGGCTACGGCAAGGGATACTATGACAGATTTTTATGTAATTTTGACGGAATATCAATCGGTATTTCCTATGATGAATGTATAACTCAAAAACTTTGTGTTGACAGTTTTGATATTCCTGTTGACTATATAGTTACTCAAAGCGGTGTATTTTCTACCGCACAAGGAGGTAAAAATGGATAATAATGAATTTAAGCTTAACGAAACAGGCATAAATCCTGTTAATACGGCAAGCGAAAATAATGATGTCTATTTTACTAATGTTAAAACACAAAAGGCAGATATAAACAGACGTGAAAATATCGCCCATACTGTGCAAAATAACGGAAGCGATATTCCTAAAAAGCGTGTTCCGGTAAAAAAAGGTAAAGGTGTAACCTCGACGTATGTCTTTTTTATTGTTGTTATTGCGCTTTCTATGCTGATTTCAGTTTATGCGATTTTTTGTATGAATGATGTGTTTGGTATCACAAAAACGACTTCAACTGTTACTGTCAACCTCGATAAATCAATCGATAATGTTGATGATGCAATTGATGTTCTTTCTGACAACGGTTTAATTAAATGCAAAAATTTCTGCAAGCTTTTCGCTAAATACAGAGAACGTAATATCGGCCCTAATATTAAAAACGGATATTATAATAAAGACTATAAATACGATGCAGGAATTTACTATCTTAACGGAAAAATGGGCGTTGAGGGTATGCTTGTTGCTTTTCAAGGTAATAATGCTACTGCCGAAACGGTAAGCCTTATGTTTCCGGAAGGTACAACCGTTCCTGAAATTGTTCAAAAATTAGCAGATAACGAGGTTTGCGATAAGACTGCTTTGCTTTCGGTTATTCAATCAGCTGATTTTTCGTATTCTCTTGTATCAGATTTAAAGGCGAGCGAGCAGGTTCCGTATAGGCTTGAAGGCTATCTTTTCCCTGATACGTATGAATTTTATGTTGGTGAAACTGCAAACTCTGTTATCAAAAAATTCCTTGCAAACGGGGATACCAAGATTAAAGAAAAATACAGAACACGTGCTCAAGAACTTGGCTATTCTATGAACGATATTATGAAAATTGCTTCGATTATTCAGTGCGAGGCAGGTAATAAGGAACAAATGAAAACCATTTCTGCCGTTATTCATAATCGTTTAAAGGACCAGGCTAATTTCCCGCTTTTGGGTGTTGATTCAACAGGGGATTATATTACTAATAAAGTTGCTCCTGCGCTTACGTCAACTTCTGCGCATACTGCGGATTATTATAAAACATACTATAGCACCACTGGCTCATCAACCGTTGTAGGTTTACCTCCAAGCCCGATTTGCAATCCCGGAATTGATGCAATAGTAGCAGCTCTTTATCCTGCAAATGTAGATTATTACTATTTCTTCCACGATACTAAGGGCAATATGTATACGGCAAAAACTTATTCTGAATTTAAACAAAAGGCAGCAACCTATGCTCCTTATCTTAATGTGAACTAATGAGAAATATTGAATTACTTTCACCTTGCGGTGATTTTGAAAGATTAAAACTTGCACTTAAATTTGGCGCTGATGCAGTATACCTTGCAGGTGAAATGTTTGGTATGCGCACAAATCCGTCAAATTTTAGTGCGGATGAATTAAAAAAAGCTGTGGAACTTGCTCACTCACTCGGTAAAAAAGTTTATTTAACCTGCAATACCTTGCCGAGAAATGAGGAAATCGAGAAGCTTCCCGAATTTTTGAAATATGCTCAGGATATCGGTATTGACGCATTTATTATTGCTGATATCGGCGTAATGGCGTTGGCAAAAAAATATGCTCCAAATGTTGATATTCATATGTCAACTCAGGTTGGAATTGTTAATTATCAAACGGCTAATACACTTTATGAAATGGGCGCAAGAAGAATTGTTACCGCTCGTGAACTTTCGCTTGATGAAATTAAAACAATTCGTGATAAAACTCCAAATGATTTAGAAATCGAGGTATTTGTTCACGGCGCTATGTGTATGAGTTTTTCAGGCAGATGCATTTTGTCTGATTATATGACTCACAGAGATGCTAATCGTGGCGATTGCGCTCAGCCTTGCCGATGGAAATATCATCTTGTTGAGGAAACTCGTCCGGGTCAATATTTCCCGATTAATGAGGAAAAGAACGGCACATATATCTTTAATTCTCGTGACCTTTGTATGATTGAGCATATTCCCGAACTTGTTGATGCAGGCGTTGATTCGTTTAAAATCGAGGGAAGGGCAAAAAGCGAGTATTATACGGCAATTGTAACTTACGCTTATCGCAACGCTATTGATGAATATCTTAAAAATCCTACCGATGATTTCAAACCGTCTCAGTGGATTCTTGACGAAATGGAAAAAATGAGCCATCGTGAATATACAACGGGATTTAATTTCGGCCCGATTGAAAACGGTCAGGTTACAGATACGGGAGGATATATCAGAAATTGGGACGTATGTGCTCTTTTTAAAGATTATTCAAACGGCAGGCTTATTGTAAGTCAGCGCAACAGATTTTTCGAGGGTGATGAACTTGAGGTTGTTGAGCCGGGTAAAAAGCCCTATAAATTAGTTGTTGAGGATTTGTATAATCTCGATGATGACGAAAAGGTTGATGTTGCAAATAAGGCTACCGATACCTATTCATTTAAATGTGATAAACCTGTATCGTCAGATGCCATATTCCGACGTCAAAGAACTGAATAAAATTTAACCCCCTTGTGAAAACTTTACACAGGGGGTATTTTTATGCGAAAAAGAGTTATTTCCTTGGGAGTTGCGTTTGTGATGCTTCTCAGCGTGGCACTCGGTAGATGTGGCTATATTAATTTTAGTAATTCTTATAAAGTTGATAATTCATATAATAGCGTTACTATTGATATTTCAACTCTTTTTACTAATATTTATTCACGAAACGGTGAACTGCTAAATAACAATTCAAAATCCGTTTATGCTGTAATTAAACCAAATGAAAAGGCAATGAGTGAACTGAAACTCCTTTATTCAAATGAACAAATTAAAGTAATTACCGATGAGTTGAAAAAGGGGTATCCTGTTATTATGCCTGTTCAAAAATATTCTAAAACAAAATATATTCGCCTTGTTGAAACAGTTAAAGAAAACGATGAAAATATGCTCTGCCGTCATTTTTTAGATAAATCCTGTGCAGGCCTTGAAAAATATACGGATAAAAAAATCGGCACCTTGTCGGTAAATTATAATGTCGACGCTCTGGGCAGAGTGCTTGACGGCGATAACGGCAGATTGATTAATAAAAACTATAATTCCACTGACGGAATTAAAATATCAATTGATGAAAATATTCAAAAAATTGCAGAAGAAAGTGCAAAATCACTTGATAAGGGAAGTGTTGTTATACTTGATACAAAAACTTCTCAAATTTTAGCCGCTGTCAGTCTCGGCGGCGATTATCTTAACCGCTCCATTTCATCTTATGCTGTCGGCTCAATCTTTAAACTTGTTGTTGCCGCTTGTGCACTTGAAAATAATGTAAATCCATCCTATACGTGCAAAAGTAAAATCAAAGTCGGCGATATAACATTTCATTGCCAAAATAAACATAAACACGGCAAACAGCATATTAAACAGGCGCTTGCAAATTCCTGCAATTGTTATTTCGTAAATCTTGCTTTAAAAATAGGAAAAGATAAGCTTTATAATTTTTCTAAATCCCTCGGTTTCGGCGATTCTTTTAATCTTTATGATAATACCTTTCCTGTATCCGCTGCCTCTTTTCCTACCGTAGAGGAACTTAAATCCGACGGTCAACTTGCGCTTTTGGGTTTCGGTCAAGGCAAACTTACCGACACTCCGGTCCATTTCGCAAGCGTTGTGGCGGCTATATCAAATGGCGGATATTATAACTCGCCGACTTTGAATATTAAAAATTCTGCTTCAAATCAAGTTATTTCTTCTAAAACCTGCGCTGTTCTCAGGAATTATATGAAAAATGTTGTTGAAAACGGTACAGGCTTTAACGCTCAATATAAATCTCAAACGGCAGGCAAAACTGCAACGGCTCAAAGCGGAATTTATGTTGACGGTAAAGAAAAGCTCAATACTTGGTTTGTCGGCTTTTATCCTTATGATAATCCTAAATATTCAATAGTTGTTATGCGTGAGGGCGGAAAAAGCGGTGCTGGCGATTGCTGTCCTGTTTTTAGGACTATTGTTGAAAAAATTGATAATATGTAGTATAATGTTGTTGATTAAATAATAGGGGATAACATTATGCAATATTCTAAGCTTAAAACCTTGCTGATTTATAATATTCTCGAAAAATACAGCGATGAAGAGCACCCTTTGTCAACTACGGATTTAATTTCCATGCTTGAGGAAAAAGGTGTTAAATGCGAACGAAAATCTATTTATGCCGATATTGCTGCTCTTAATGATATCGGTTGTGATATCATTACCGTAACAAGTCCAAAACGTGGCTTTTTTATGGCTTCAAGGACTTTTGAAATTCCTGAAGTAATGCTTCTTATCGACGCTGTTTCAAGTGCCGGCTTTATCACTCCTAAAAAAACGGCATCTCTTATTGAAAAGCTTGAAACACTTGTGTCTGTCGAACAGGCAAAGACAATGAAAAGTCAAGTCTATGTTGATACTTCTTGCGCTAAATGTGATAATGAAGAAATTTATATTATTATCGACCGCCTTAATAACGCAATTGCTGATGAAAAAAAGGTTAAATTCGTTTATCGCAGGCGTAGCGTTGACGTGCAAAACCGTAAAAAACATACTGAAAAAACGTTTACCGTCTCTCCGTATGCTCTTATTTGGAAGGACGACCATTATTACCTTGTCTGCAATAATCAAAAATACGATAACCTTATGAATCTTCGTATCGACAGAATGAAAAAACTTGAAGTCCTTGACGAGCCGTCACGTCATTTCAGCGAAGTAAGCCCTTATAAAGATAAGTTTGACGAACACGATTATGTGTCAAAACGTTTTAATATGTTTTCGGGCGACGAATGTAAGGTAACGCTTAAATGTAATATTCAATTGCAGGAGGAAATGCTTGACCGCTTTGGCAAAAATATTCCGCTTACCGCTGTTGACGGCAATCATTTTGAAACTACCGTTACCGCTACCTTGTCTGACGGCTTCATCTCTTGGCTTATGCAGTACGGCGACGGCGTAGAGGTCACTTCGCCTAAAAAGCTTGCTAAAATGGTACGTGATAAGGCTAAAACTATATATAATATGTATAAGGGGAAAAATTTGTGAAAAATAGGTTGATTAAAATTCTTTGTCCTTTTCTTGCACTTGCCGTTTGCCTGTCCGTTTTTTCACTGATAGCTTTCGGCGATGATACCGATATTAACGGTACATATAAATATACAAGCGATACGGATACTCTTGAAATTTTCAGCGATGATATTATGATTGACAGAACTGAGGCTGACTTTTCTAAAAACCCTTGGTTTTCTTATAAATCATCAATTAAGCATATTGTAATTCATAACGGAGTTACTAAAATAAGTGATTTGGCATTTTCAAGAATGGATAATTTGCTTGATGTTCAAATTCCCGATACGGTTGTTTCAATAGGTAATTCTGCTTTCGCAGGCAACGATAACCTTAATAAACTTGAAATTTCCGATAATGTAACTTCAATAGGCGATTACGCTTTCGGCTTGGATTCAAAAATGCTTGTTAAATCCGACTTTGAATGTGTTTGCTCCTCAGTAAGCTTTGCTCAAAGCTGGTGCTTGAAAAATTATATTCCTTTTACAACAGAATTTGTAGGAAATTCACAATTGAATCAATTATGACTGATTCCGGTCTTAACGGTGACGGTAATAACCAAATCGACGGCGGCGACGGATTTGACTTCTAAAAGAAAAAGCAGGAGATTTTCTCCTGCTTTTTCTTTTAATTGATTTTATGTAAAAAAAGAGAAATGACCTCGTCATTTCTCTTTTTGGATTTTATATGTTTTTAATATTCAACCTTTTGTGGCTGTCCGCCGTGTTCTCTTGATACATCTGCAAGATAAACTGCAAGGTGACCTGCAACGCTGTCAAAAATCGAGGTGCAGGCAAGGCTCGGTTTTTCACCCTGAATGAATTTAACAAAATCCTCTGCAAGCCTTTCGTCGCCGCCGCCGTGACCGCCGTAAGCGCCAACCATATCGCCGTTTACATTAAGGTCAACCTCTTCAATCCTACATTCGCCGTTATGAGCGTCAGGGGACGGGTCAATTTTTGAAACATAAAATTTAGATTCCTCAAAGTTACCGAAAATTTCGCCCTTTGTACCGATAATATGAATATTTCTTCTCGGCTCGCTTGAACCGCCGACCATATTATGAGTAGCAGTTGCACCGCTTGCAAAATTGATAAGTACGCTTTGGTGGTCAACAACATTATTGTCGCACTTATACATACATCTTGCATAAGGGCTGTCGCTTTTCATAAGCTTAATTTTATCCTCGATAGTCGGATTTTCAATTCCTTCAAGTGCGTCCCAAACGTAGAAAGCCCATCTGTCCGGGTGGTCTATGTATAATCTCTTAGTTGAATAAACGCAAGTGTCAACAAGAGGGCAGTCCTTCATACAAATTGTACCTGCGCCCTTAGGTGCATTCTCCGGCTTAAACTGATATTTACTGCCAAATGATGAAATTTGAGTAGGCTTTGTTTCAGCCATCATCCACATAATAATATCAAGGTCGTGGCAACATTTAGCAAGAAGCATACTTGTATGGCAATTGTTAGAATTAGCCCATTTACCTCTCACATAAGACGTTGAAAGGTGATGATAAGAAACGTGCTCGTTAGTTTGGATATTAATTATATCTCCGATTTCGCCGTCAACAATTCTTTTTTTAATTCCATAATAAAAAGGAGTATATCTAAGCACATGGCAAATCATAACCTTAGAGTTATTTTTCTTTGCACAGTCAACAAGCTTTCTCATTTCCTCCTCATTAACTGCAAAAGGCTTTTCAAGAAGCATATCATATCCGCAATTAAGAAGCGGAACGGCAGTTTCAATATGTTGTTCGTCCATTGTACCGTTAATAATTGTATCTGCAAGCTTACCTTTTTTGGCAAGTTCATCCGCATTTTCAAAGCACATATCTTCAGAAAAGCCAAATTTTTCCATACATTGCTTTCTTCTTATAGGGTTAGGGTCAGCAACGCCGACAATTTTCAAAAGCTCTGGATTTGTAAGTGCAAGCTTACTGTAAACCATTGCTCTGTGACCTGCGCCGACGATAATAGCTGTTACAGGTTTTTTATTCATATTAACTACCTCTTAAGTTATTTTTTTATACTATACACCTTTGATTAAACAATGTAAAGGATATAAACAAATTTTTTTGTAATTAGTTGACATTATATTAGTAAGTATTATAATATATAAATTAGTAAGTTATGTTGAATGGAGATTTAATTTGAAATCGTTGTTAGTTTATCTCAAAGGATATGTTAAAGAATCGTTTTGCGCTCCGCTTTTTAAGCTTTTGGAGGCTTCCTTTGAACTTATTGTTCCTCTTGTTATTGCCGCAATTATCGATAAGGGTATTGCAAACGGCAACACGTCTTATATTCTTTCAAGGTGTGGTATTCTCGTTTTGCTTGCAATCGTAGGTATGGTTGCCGCTATTACTGCGCAATATTTTGCAGCTAAGGCAGCCACGGGCTTTGGCAGGGGACTTCGCTCGGCTCTTTATCAAAAAATTCAAACGCTTTCATTTAATGAACTCGACAATCTTGGCACGTCCTCGCTTATAACTCGTATGACAAATGATACTAATACTGTCCAAAACGGTGTTAATCTTGTGTTACGTCTTTTACTTCGTTCGCCATTCATTGTTTTCGGCGCTATGATTATGGCATTTTTTATTGATGCAAAATGTGCGTTAATCTTTCTTGCAGCAATCGTTTTGCTGTCAATTGTCATATTTTTGATAATGGCATATACCACACCGGGATATAAAAAAGTTCAATCAAATCTCGACAGTGTAACGCTTATTACAAGAGAAAATTATGAAGGTGCAAGAGTAATTCGTGCTTTTACCGACGAAGCTAACGAAATTGCAGAATTTAACAGGCGCAATCGTGCATTATCAAATATGCAAAAGAAAGTCGGCAAAATTTCTTCTCTTTTAAATCCCATTACTTATGTGATTATTAACATTGCAATAGTTGTTCTTGTTCACAGCGGCGGCATCAAGGTAAATATCGGCGATTTAACGCAAGGTCAGGTTGTTGCTCTCTACAACTATATGAGTCAAATTCTCGTTGAACTTATCAAACTTGCAAATCTTCTTGTAACGATTACTAAGGCGCTTGCTTGTGCCGATAGAATTAAAAGCGTTTTTGAACAGGAAAGCACGCTTGAACATAACGATAACAAATCTAATTCCGATTCGTATATTGAATTTAAAAATGTTTCACTAAAATACCGTAATGCCGGCGATATGTCGCTTACTGATATCAACTTTACAGCAAATAAAGGCGATGTAATCGGAGTTATAGGCGGTACAGGTTCGGGAAAATCAAGCCTCGTTTCTCTTGTTCCTCATTTTTACGATGCAAGCAGGGGAACAGTTTATGTGAACGGTTGTGACGTTAAATCGCTTGATGATGACGAGCTCAGGAATAAAATCGGCTTTGTTCAGCAAAAAGCAGTTCTTTTTAAAGGTACTGTTCGTGACAATATGAAATGGGGAAAGAAAAACGCAAGTGATAACGACATTATCGAAGCGTTGAAGCTTGCTCAGGTGTATGATACTATTCAGGAAAAAGGCGGTCTTGATTTCTTTATTGCCCAGGGCGGTGCTAATCTTTCAGGCGGTCAAAAGCAGCGTTTATCAGTAGCACGTGCTCTTGTAAGAAAGCCTGAAATTCTTATTCTTGATGACTCTTCTTCTGCGCTTGATTTTGCAACAGAGGCAAGAATGAGAGATGCAATTTATTCTCTTGATTATAACCCAACCGTTTTCATTGTTTCGCAAAGAGCCTCATCTGTTATGAGCGCTGACAAGATTATCGTGCTTGATGACGGCAAATGTGTGGGAATCGGTACGCATAAAGAACTTCTTAATTCCTGTGAGGTATACAAGGAAATTTATGTATCTCAATTCGGAAAGGAGGAAGCTTAATGGTTGATAAAAAGAAAAACAAAGGTACTTTAAAAAAAGTTTTCTCCTATATCGGAAAATATAAATATTTTTTAATTTTATCAATGTTTTTTGCTGCGGTTACAGTCGGTCTTACACTATATGCTCCTATTTTAGTCGGTAAGGCTATTGATTGCATTATCGGCAAGGGAAATGTTGATTTCGTTAATATGAAATCAATTCTCATCAAGGTTGCGGTTATTGTTGTATCAACTGCCCTTATTCAATGGCTTATGAATGTTTGCAACAATAAAATCACATATAATGTGTCAAGGGATTTAAGAAAAAAAGCATTTGAAAAGATTGAAATTTTACCTTTTTCATATATTGATACTCATTCAAAGGGCGATATTGTCAGCCGAGTTATTACAGATGTTGACCAACTTTCAGACGGTCTTTTGATGGGATTCACTCAATTTTTTACCGGTGTTATTACAATTATAGGAACTCTTGCATTTATGCTTAGCGTAAATGTTTTTATTACAATTGTTGTTGTAGTTGTTACTCCGCTTTCATTTTTTATTGCAAGGTTTATCGCTAAAAAGACATTTAATATGTTTTCGCTTCAATCAAAAACTCGTGGCGAGCAGACTTCTTTTATTGATGAAATGATTTCAAACCAAAAGGTTGCAGAAGCCTACTCTATGAATGAAGAAAACAAAATAAGATTTGATAAGATTAATGATGATCTTGCGAAATATTCGCTTAAAGCTACTTTCTTTTCGTCTATAACAAATCCTGCAACAAGATTTGTTAACAGTATTGTTTATGCCGCAGTTGCTCTTTTTGGCGCAATTATGGCTGTAAAAGGTAATATCACAGTTGGCATTCTTTCTTGTTTTTTATCATATGCCAACCAATACACAAAACCTTTTAATGAAATCAGCTCGGTTGTTACGGAACTTCAAAACGCAATAGCTTGTGCTGCTCGTGTGTTTGAATTAATTGAAGAAGCACCTGAATTGCCTGACAAAGCTGATGCGACAGAGCTTGAAAATGTTAAAGGCAGTGTAGAAATTAATAATTTGTATTTTTCATATAATCCCGACAGAGAACTTTTAAAGAACGTTAATATAAATGTTGAACCGGGCAAAACCGTTGCCATAGTCGGTCCGACGGGTTGCGGAAAAACAACGCTTATTAATCTTTTAATGAGATTTTATGACCCAAATAATGGAGCAATTTCGGTTGACGAAGTTAATACGCAGGACGTTACACGTCAGTCGCTCAGGCAAAATTTCGGTATGGTACTTCAAGATACATGGCTTAAAAGCGGAACTATTGCCGACAATATACGCTTAGGTAAGACAGACGCAACTGATGATGAAATTATTGAAGCCGCTAAAAAAGCGCATGCTCATTCGTTTATTAAACGTTTACCTAACGGATACAAAACGAAAATAGGGGAGGATGGCGGTTCTCTTTCACAGGGTCAAAAGCAGCTTCTTTGTATTACTCGATTAATGCTTTGTCCGCCTCCGATGCTTATTCTTGACGAGGCAACCTCATCAATTGATACAAGAACAGAAATAAAAATTCAAAAGGCTTTTAATACGCTTATGAAAAACAGAACAACATTTATTGTTGCTCACCGTCTTTCAACAATTCAAAATGCTGATTTGATTTTAGTTATGAATGATGGCAATATTATTGAGCAGGGTACACATGTATCTCTATATGCTCAAAAAGGTTTTTATTATAATTTATATAACTCGCAATTTTCAAAAACTTAATTCTTTTTAGGAGGAAAATTGATGAAAATTACCATTATCGGCGCAGGCAAACTCGGTGTTATGCTTGCTAAAACCTTAACAGCTGAAAATCACGATATCACTATTATTGATATAAACGAGGATAAAGTTGGAAAACTCGTAGAAATGCTTGACGTTCAGGGAATAAGCGGTAGTGCAACGCATTATGATGTGCTTGATGAAGCTGATATGAAAAACTGTGATCTTCTTATTTGCACAACCCCTTCAGATGAGAATAATATTCTATCTTGCCTTATTGCAAAAAAGATGGGCGCCAAACATACTATTGCACGTGTAAGAAATCCTGAGTATTCATCGCAAATGAACTTTATGCGAGATGAACTCGGTATTTCCATGATGATTAATCCGGATTTTGCAGCTGCACTTGAAATATTCAGAATATTGCAATTTCCTTCCGCTTCCACTGTTGAATCGTTTTCTCATGGAAGAATTCATATGGCAGGTCTTAAGGTTTCCGAGAAAAGTATGCTGGCAAATAAAAAAATCAGTGAAATTCCCAATAAATATATTAATTCGTTTATCATTTGTGCCGTTTGCCGTGGCGACGATGTATTTATTCCGAACGGAGATTTTATTATTGTTCCCGGTGATATTTTACATATAACAGGTTCACACCACGATTTGGGTAAGATTGTAAAAGAACTAATTTCAAAAAAATCAACTAATGTAAAAAGTATAATGCTTATAGGCGGCTCAAGAATTTCAATTTATCTTACTAATATGCTTACTGCATCAGGCAAGGACGTTGTTGTTATTGAGAAAAATAAAAGAAATTGTGACAAGCTTTATGAGCATTGCCCTAAAGCTACGGTAATTAACGGCGATGCAAGCGACTATTCACTTCTTGCAGAGGAGGGCATTGATAAGGTTGATGCTGTTGTCACCTTGACGGATACTGACGAAGTAAATTTCCTTGTATCAATGTATAGCGAAAGCATTGGGGTTAAAAAAAATATAACTAAAATAAATAATCAAAATTTAAGTCGTATGCTTACTAAAATGGGAATGGAATCGTATGTAAATATTTCTGAAATAACAAGTGATATTATTACTCAATATGTACGTGCACGTTCAAGTGTAAGCTCGTCTAATATGAAAACGCTTTACAAACTTGTTGACGGCAAGATTGAAGCAATTGAATTTGTTGCAGGAGAGGGTATTAGTTTTCTTAATAAGCCTATATCCTCATTAAGAATTAAAAAAGATATACTTATTGCAGCAATTCAGCGCAAAAATAAAACAATATTCCCAACAGGTTCTGACGTTATTAAGGAGCACGATAGGGTAATCATTGTTTCCAAAGATACAAAAATTTATAGTTTAAACGATATTTTATCTTAAGGAGCAGGTATGAATTATAGGTCTGTTTTTTATGTACTCGGTAAAATTATGAATATATTGGCTCTTTTAATGCTTCTGCCGTTGTTTGTTTCGTTTTATTATAATATGCAAGGCTTTAAAGAGGCTGAATATATTTCATTTATCATTCCGATAGCTTTATTGTTTTTGCTTGGAATGATTTTAAAATGCTTTAAGCCGTCATCTGTCAAAATATATGCTCGTGAGGGTCTGGTTATTTGCGGTGTTGGTTGGATACTTGTATCGCTTTTTGGCTCATTGCCTTTTATTATCAGCGGCATAATTCCAAATTTCGTAAATGCATTTTTTGAAACGACATCAGGTTTTACAACAACAGGTGCAACAATTCTTAATAAAATTGAATCTATACCTAAGTCAATTCTGTTTTGGCGCAGTTTTACTCATTGGATTGGCGGTATGGGTATACTTTGTTTTCTTATTGCGGTTGTACCTAAGTCGAACAGTAACTCGATGTATGTTATGAAAGCTGAGGTTCCGGGTCCTACGGCAGGAAAGGTTACGCCGAAAATATCCGAAAGTGCACGATCACTTTATATTATTTATTCCGTAATGACTGTTATCGAAATTATTGTTTTGTTTTTCGGAAGCAGAATAACGGGTGATAACTTAAGACTTTTTGACAGCGTGGTAACCTCGTTTGCAACTGCGGGCACAGGCGGCTTCAGCGTTTTGAATAGTTCTATTTTAGGCTATAACAGCAAATTTGTTGAATGGGTTTGCATAATCTTTATGTTTCTGTTTGGCGTTAATTTTAATCTTTATTATTTTCTTTTAACAAAGCGATATAAAGAAGCTTTTATGGACGAGGAATTCAGAACATATGTAATTATAAATGTAACATTTGTTGCCCTTATTACTCTTAATATTATGGGAACTTATCCTCATATTTCAGATGCAATTCGTGATTCATTTTTTGCCGTTAATACTTGTATGAGCACAACGGGTTTCGGTACAGCCGATTTTGATTTGTGGCCGACATTTTCTAAAATTATTCTTTTATTGGCTATGTGCATAGGTTGTTCCGCAGGCTCTACGGGCGGGGGTATTAAGGTCTCAAGGGTTGTTCTTTATACTAAGCAGATATTCAGAGATTTAAGACTTTCAACTCGACCTAACACGATTATTAAAGTTAGAATGAATAAGCGTGTGGTTGATGATAAGGTAATTAGAGGCGTTAATGTTTATCTTATAATTTACGTTTCAATCACTGTTATATCAACACTTTTGTTATCCATTGAAGGATATAGCATTACAACCTGTTTTTCCGGTGTTGTTGCTTGCTTTAATAATATAGGACCCGGGCTCGAACTTCTCGGCCCTACAAAGAATTTTGATTTCTTAAGTATGGGCTCAAAAATAGTATTGATAATTGATATGCTTGCGGGAAGGCTTGAACTATTCCCGATAATTGTTTTATTCTCACCAAATACTTGGCGCAAAGCGAAATGATGTATAAAAAGAACATAAGAAAAGGCGAAGGAATTTCCTTCGCCTTTATTAGTCTTATTTTTAATTACTTATTATTTAAGCCTGATGGTCTTTTGCTTCTTGTTCTGCAAGTCTTTGTGCACGTTTTTCAGCAAGCTCAATAATCATTTGTTGCTGAAGATCACCGTGGATAGGATAAATAATAAATGAAACACCGTAAAGTCCTCTTGCAAGAGCAGGGAGGATACAGAATACTGCCCAAATACCGTTAAGCATAGTTGGGTCGGTTTGAGGAACAGCGTTGCCAAGTGAGTCGGTAAGAGGAACATAATTAATCCAAGTAAGCACCATACCCGAAAGCCAACCGGTTACTGAGGTGGCAAGTTTGCCGAAATAGCCCTGAACTGTAGTAACAAGCGCTTCGTTTCTGAGGCCGTGCTTCCATTCCATATAATCAAGCGCTTCGGCTGTAACAATTTGACCGCTTACATTAAGTATTTTATTAGGAAGACCGCAAATGGTAAGACCGAAGATAACCCAAATAAGGTTAAATATGTAATGGTCTTTAAAAGTTTGACCAAATGGGTGGAAACCTACAAAGAAAAGGGTCATATACGCAAAGAAACCAAATAAACCCGCAATTATTGATGTAGCTCTTGCACCCCATTTTTTTACCATTTTAGCTGCAATAGGAACCATAATGTAGTTTGGAATACCTGTAAACAAGCCGCAAATGGTTTGGTTAAGCAATGAACCGGTGTTGTTAAGCCAGAAGTACGATTCCGATGAACCTCCGACTGACTTGAAAGAGTTGAAGAAATTAGCGAGAATAACAGCCAAAAGAGGTCTGTTAGTAATAATATTCTTAAGTGATTCGAGAACTGATGTTTCCTTGATTTCCTCACGGCTCATAAGAGGAACACGTTCCCTCATATTAAAGAAGCCAAATACTGCAAAGACCGCAGCAAGGATAAGCATAAAGTAAGCAAATCCCGAATAAACGCCTTCCATTGTAATACTCTTATTTATTTTTGGTAAAAGAGTAACAAGAACAGGAACGAGTGACGGAAGCCATGTGCCGAAAAGTTCAAAAAATTTCGTTATAGTGATAAGATCGTTACGTTCGTCTGTATTAGGGGTAATATTATAAATCATAAGACCCCAAGCGCCGAAGTAACTCATACCTAAGCCGTAAATAACAATTGCAATAGCAGCCCAAACTATTTTGCTTGTAGCACTTATATTGGGAGCCGTAAACATCATTGCACCGCCGACAACCCATAACGGAAGCGGTATAATAAAGAAAGGTCTGATTCTGCCCCAACGTGTACGTGTTCTGTCGATAATTAAGCCTGAAATAGTATCGTCTACCGCATCATATATTGAAGCAAAGAGATTGATGTTTGCGTATGCGGTTGAATTAAGCTTTAAGAATTGAATCATAAAGAATTCTTTAAACGCATCAACAAACTGTGATAAATTCTTTTGACCGAAATTTACAAGCACATACGCTGCAATTTCTTTTGGTGTTAGGTAACGCTTATGGGTATAGGCAAGCTTGTCAAGCTCATCCATTTCCTCCTGCGTTAATTCGTCTGCAAGTGTTTCTTCTGCCAAATTATTCCCTCATTTCTTAAGACACAAAGTCTTTGAAAATATAACACTACTATACTAACATATCATACATTCTAAATCAATACTTTTTTATATTAATTGGTATAAATATTTAAAGAAATTAGAAATAATTTGTTTGTATTTTCAATTAATTATTGACAATTAGTGCTAATCAATATAAAATAGTTTAAGTAAGTAACTTTGAAAGGGGTACACATTTATGGCAAGTACCTGTCCTAATTGCGGCAAAAAATTACATTTTTGGAACGTTAAAGCAGAGTGCTCCTCTTGTGGTGTTTCAATTCCTAACTATAATTGGCAGGAAAGATTGGAAGAGGATAGTGATAAGGCTGAAAAGCAATTTGCGGTTTTTTACAAATCGCTTAACAGAATTGCTTATTCTATTTGGGGAACAAAGCTGAGAATTGCAAGGCTTGTATTAACATTTTTACCTGCAATCGGTTTTATACTTCCTTGGGCTGATTTTAAAAGCGACGGCGCAAATTTCACGTTGACAATATATTCATTGTTTAATAAAAATAATTCGCTTGTTGACTTTTTTAAAAGCTTCTTTGGCAATGCAGGTTTATATATGTCTAATATGAAGTTTGAAGGTTACAGCGGAGCGCTTACATTTGCTTGCTTGGGATATTTATTTTTTGTACTCAGTGCATTATTTATTATAATTGCTTTTTTGATGACAATTATACTTTGTAAAAAACCAAAAACAAAGGCTATGGTCGGACTTGACATTGTTTCAATCCTTTTTTCTGTAGCAGCTGTGGTTATGTTTGTTATGTCCGGCTCACTTGCAGGTCAGGTAACCGCATTCAATTTCGGTGATATGGCTGTCATTAACGGCAGTGCTTCTCTTGCATGGGGATATATTGTTGCCGTTGTACTTTTGCTTGTAGCTACAGGCATTAATATTGCTGTTGCTAAAGCTCCGGCTAAAAGCGACGAAACCCTTGAGGAAGAAAGACTCGCACGTAAGGCAGCTAAAGATGAGAAAGAAAGGCAGAAGGAAATCGAAAGAGAAAAGAATCGTGAGGCTTCTGAAAAAGCTGCTAAAGAGGAAGAAAAAAAGCGAGTTGAAGAGGCTAAAGCAAAGCTTGCAGCCAAAGCTGCAAAGAGAAAAAAATAAATCATTTTTAATTTGTTTCGGAGTAAAGCTTATGCATTACTCCGTTTTTTCTTGACCTATTGAACTCTATTTGATATAATTAAAATATATTATTTTAACTTTGTGAGGCTCAGCGAGATTATGGAAGAAAAAGAATTACAAACAACTGAAAAAGCTGTTAAGGCTAAAAAGAAAATGGAACCGAAAAAGAAAAAAATAACAATTGCAGCAGTAATTGTAGGAATTATTGCCGTTATGGCAATTTTAATCGGTATAAATCATACTGCAATTATGTCTGATATCAACTATGCCTTTATGCCGAAAAGTATTACACCTACTGTTGACGGCGTTCAGGTAGAGTTTTTTGTTTATAAAAATAAGGATTTCAATCAATTCAAGGATAAAAATACACCGCTTAAAGCTTTTGGCTACTATTATATAGATGAAAACGGTAAGAAGGTAGACTTAAGCTGGGATAAATCTTATACAGGCTCAAAAGGCACTAAATTCACGCCAAATGTTTGGTTTATGATTCAGTCAGGGCAAAAGTTGTCGAAGTTTAAGGGTGTATCTTCAAAGGTTATTCCTATAATTGTACTTGTTGTCGTTGTTTTGCTGATTTATCTGTGGTTTAGAAGTTGGTGTAAAAGAGAAGACGCAAGAATGGAAGCTATGTATGGTAAAAAAGAGGATAGGCACAAAACCGGCAATAAAAAGAAAAAAACAAAATAATTAGCATCTTAAGGGGTATTTATGAGCTACGATATGTTGTTTTCGCCTATGAAAATAGGTAATGTTGAAATTAAAAACAGAATAATTATGGCGCCGATGTGTATGGGCTTTGGTCAATATAACGGCTGCGCTACCGAAACTATGATGGATTATTACGAAGAACGTGCCAAGGGCGGAGTAGGTCTTATTTTTACAGAGATTACTCGAATTAATGATATTACAGGTGCATCCTCATTCGGTCAACTTGGTATGAGCCATGATTATCAAATTCCGGCGCTTCGTGAAATGGCTGGTAGGATACATAAGCATAATTGTAAGATTATGGTTGAGCTTCATCATCCGGGCAGGCAAAATCTCGGCTTGATGATAGGCACTGTACCGATTTGCAACATAGGCAGTAAGCTTATGGGTAATCTATATACCAAAATATTAACACAAGCAGTAATTCCGCAAGGTAAAAAGCTTCAGGATAAGCATATAGTTCCACGAACTGTTGCGCCGAGTAAGTGCGAACGCAGTAAAATGAGCGACAGCGTTAATCGTGAACTTTCCGTTAATGAAATAAAAAGAATTATCTGCCAATTTATTGAGGGTGCTGTAAGAGTTAAAAAAGCAGGGTGTGACGGTGTTGAACTTCATGCTGCGCACGGTTATTTGATTCAACAGTTTTTATCGCCGAATACAAATAAGCGCACTGACCAATACGGCGGAAGCTTAGAAAACAGAATGAGATTCTTGCTTGAAATTATTGACGGTATTCGTTCAAATTGCGGTAAAGATTTTCCGATTGTAGTTCGCCTTACGGTTGATGAAATGTATTCCGAAATCGGTCAAAACGGCAAGGGCTACAATTTAGAAGAAGGAATTAAAATGGCTAAAATCCTGAGTGATAAAGGCATTGATGCCATTGATGTTTCCTCTGCTGCTTATGATACATTTAATTATTGGCTTGAACCTACCTCATTTACTCCGGGTTGGAGAAAATATCTTGCAAGCGAAGTAAAAAAGGTTGTTGATATTCCTGTTATAGCCGCTAACCTCATTCGTTCACCTAAACAGGCTGAAATGCAGCTTGAAGAGGGTACCCAAGATTTTATTTCACTCGGCAGGCCTCTTATTGCTGACCCTCATTGGCCAAACAAGGTTAAAAGCGGTAATGAAAATCTTATTAAACGTTGCGTTTGTTGTTTATATTGCTTTGAGAGTATGATGAAAGGAGCATATAAATATACTCACGGTAATTGCTCGGTTAATCCTTTTGTAGGCAGAGAAAATGTAAGCCTTAAGCAAAACGGTAACGGCAGAAAGGTTCTCATTATCGGTGCAGGATGCGCCGGATTAACTGCTGCCGAGCTTCTTTCAAAGCGTGGTTTTGATGTTACTGTTCTTGAAAAAGAAAGCAAACAAGGCGGTCAGCTCAATTTAGCAAGCAAACCGCCTCATAAAGAAAAAATTAATTGGGTTTGCGAGGATTTACTTTCAAACGCAATAAACAGCGGTGCAAAAGTATTGTTTGATATAAAGGCTGATAAAAATATTATAGCTTCTTATTCGCCTGAATTTGTTATTACTGCAACAGGCGGAAATGCAATTCATCCTAAATCATTTAACGGCGACAATGTTGTTACGGTTACCCAAGTTCTTAACGGCAGTATTGATATTAGTAATAAAAAGGTTGCTGTTATAGGCTCAGGTATGACAGGTCTTGAAACAAGCGAACTTCTTGTATCTAAGGGCAACAAGGTGACTGTTGTTGAAATGGCTGATAAAATAGCGCCGGGTGCATGGTTTCAACAGCTTGATGACGCTTTGCCTGTTCTTGAAAAAGCAGGAACTGAATTTTTAACATCCCATAAGCTTCTTTCTGTTTCTTCAAGCGGAATTGAACTTGAGAATTTGAAAGAAAAAAAAGCAGTTGCGATTAAAGTTGATTTAGTTGTTTTATCACTTGGCGTAAGAAGTGATAATTCGCTTTACAATGATATTAAAAACTCGGATTCTTATAAAGTCTATAATATTGGCGACAGCAACAAAATCGGTAGAATTGCAAACGCAACAGAGTCTGCATATCAGTTGGTGATGAATATTGAATAATATTTTTTATCGCCCGTCTGCAAGACAACTGTTAAGGCAAAAGCTTGATGAAATAAGCGTTAAGATTGAAGATAATCTTGATATTGATTTCAGCCACGTAAGTAAAAGAATTGATAATATTGAGGATTTTAATACTATCATTCTTGACCCGTTTTTATCCGGCGAAAAGCTGTTTTATCGTGGTGAGCGCATTAACGACCCAAACCGTCGCCTGCTTCCGACTTTTTACAGAGAACAAAAATTTGCACTTGAAAATTCAGACCTTGGTATTAAGCATATTAATTCGGACTTTGTTTTTGATTATTATAAATCTCTTGGCGATTTTGTTTATGTATTTAACAAGACAATGGGTAATGCAAGTACTGAACACTTGTATGAGATTTCCGCTTTTGCGCAACATTATTATCATTTGTCGCCGCTTATTGATTTCACTAAAAGTTTATATCCTTCACTGTCATTTGCATTAAAGGACAGAACTTATTTTGACGAGGATATCGTTTTATATGTCTTAAAACTTCGAGATATGGACGATTATACAAGTGATATTCAGGTTGCTGATAAATGGCTTAATGAACTTAATGTTTACGTAAGCTATTTTGACGAAACAAGTGTAAAAAAATCTATTAAGGAACTTATTGAAAACAAGAAGGTGTCGATCTCTTCAGATTTTAGAAAGCATCTTGATTCTATTGCGTCAAATGCTGCTCCGAAAGCTAAGCTTATTGATGTTCCGACTAACACACGAATGAAATTTCAACAAGGCGTATTTATGCTTTTGACTGATTTTCAACTTTTCAACGATACATATCTTACGAAAAATATTCGTGACTCGTTTGAAATTAATAAGTATATTATAGATAAGGAAATTTGTCCTGTTTTAGTTAATATGGTTAAATGTGAAGCACCGTGGTATACTTACGAAAATCTTATGGATATTGAATCAGCTTTTAAAAGCACCGTTTATAAAAAATAAAATGAAAAGTTCTCAAAATTGACCCGTCCGGCTAATTGTTAGATTTTTGTTTAACATTTTCTGCTGAGTCAAAGTGAGAACTTTTCTTTTATATCTTTACTTTTATATTTTGTTGATATATAATAATGTCAATATTTTGATAAAAGGCGGTGAAATCTTGAGAATTAAGAAATTTGTAATGTCGCAATCACCGGCAAGAATAATAGCGTTCGGCTTTGCCGCAACTATCATTTTAGGCTCATTAATTTTAATGTTGCCGATAAGCCTTAATGACGGCGTTAATTTAAAGTATATTGACTCTCTTTACACTGCAACAAGTGCTGTTTGCGTTACAGGGCTTATAACCGTTGACCCGGCAAATACCTTTACTCCGTTTGGCAGATTTATTCTTGCAGTATTAATTCAAATCGGCGGCTTGGGTATTACTTCGCTTGGTACAGGAATTATTATTGCAATGGGCAAAAGAGTTAACTTCAAAAGTCGCAGCCTTGTCAAAGAAGCATTAAATCTTAACTCCGGTAAGGGGATTGTTAAATTTATAAAAGAAATATTTTTTACAACTATTTCTTTTGAATTAATCGGAACAATTTTAAGCTTTATTGCCTTTTCTAAAGACTTTAGTTTCGCAAAAGCTCTTGGTATCAGCGCTTTTCACTCAATAGCCGCTTTTAATAATTCCGGATTCGATATACTCGGCAATTTTCAAAGCCTTGCGGAATATAAAAACAACGTATATCTCAATGTTGTAACCTGTATGCTAATCATTTTAGGCGGTATAGGCTTTTTTGTAATTAAAGACATAAAGACTAATAAGCTTAAATGGAAGTCGCTTTCTATGCATTCAAAGGTTGTTATTTGGGTTACCGTTATTTTAATTATTTTCGGTGCCATTATGATTAAATTAACTAATAATATTACTTGGCTGGGTGCATTATTTAACAGTGTTTCGGCACGAACTGCAGGCTTTTCTACTTTTAATTTGAGCAATTTTTCAAATGCCGGTATAATTGTTATGATAGTTTTAATGTTTATCGGTGCTTCTCCCGGTTCAACCGGAGGCGGTATTAAAACGACGACTGTTTTTGTTTTATTCAAGGGAATTGTATCTGCTGCAACTAATAAAGGCGAAAAAGCTTTTAAGTATGCAATACCTAAAAATGCTTTTAGAAAAGCAGCGGTAGTTACTGTCTTGGGAATAAATGTGGTTTTAATAGGTACATTTTTAATTTCGATTTTTGAACCTCAGTTAGAACTCAGAGATATACTGTTTGAAGTTGTATCCGCATACGGTACAGTAGGTTTAACAACAGGTATTACGACCTCGCTTTCCGCTGCTTCAAAAATCCTTTCAATGATAATTATGTTTATAGGAAGGCTTGGACCTATGACAATTGTTACTCTTTGGTATTTTTCAAGAGGGGAAAGGGTAAGTTATCCAGAGGGCAATATTTCAATAGGATAAGGTGAAATTATGTTTAAAAAATCTAAAAACAATAAAATGACTTACGGCATAGTAGGTCTTGGCAGATTCGGCACTGCTTTGGCGCTTGACTTAGCTGAATCAGGCTCTGAAATCATAGCTATTGATAGCAATGAGGAAAAAGTACGTGAAATAAGAGAAGTAACTGAAAATGCGTTTATAGTTAATAATCTTGAAAAGAAAACGCTGATTGAAACCGGTATTCAAAATTGCGATGTTGCAATTGTATGTATCGGAGAACACATGGATTCTTCTATTCTTACTACGCTTAATCTTGTTTCACTGGGCATTCCGAAAGTTATAGCAAAAGCTATGAGTGCAGAACACGGTGTCATTCTTGAAAAGCTTGGGGCTGAGGTAGTATTTCCTGAAAGAGATATGGCAATTCGCCTTGCAAGCAGACTTGAAACTGAAAGAATGCTTGATTTCGTTCAACTTAGTGAAAGAATTAATGTTTCCAAAATGGTTGTCCCTGATAAATTTATCGGCAAAAGTGTTGAGGATATTAATCTTCGCAAACATTTTGGTCTGAACATAATTGCTATTGAAAATAACGATAACGTAAACGATATTATTACTCCCGACTATAAATTCAAGCAAAACGATATACTTTTCCTTTCCGGTAGTAAGGACGGAATACTCGAACTTAGCGTTTGGTCTAAAAAATAAAAATATCTATTGACTTGATAACGAAAACACGATAATATTGTATTCAATATATCTAAGGAGATGGTTTTGTGGATCCGCTACCTCGAAGTAGCTTTTTTACTGTTTTTTCTTTACCTTTAAAGATTTGTAATGTAGTTCTTAACAACAGGCTGTGCGTATTTAGCTATATAATTAATTAGCTTTTTTAGGATGCACATAATTACATTATTATTTGGAGGTTAAATTACTTAAATGATTAAACAAATATTATTACAGATTATACTTATTGCTCTTAATGCCTTTTTTGCAGCAACTGAAATCGCAGTTATTTCACTTAATGAAAAAAAGGTTAGGGCTCTTGCAGAGGACGGCAATAAAAAAGCTGTAAAAATGCTTAAAATAATTGAAGAACCTACTCAATTTCTTTCAACAATTCAGATAGGAATTACCCTTGCAGGTTTTCTTGGCTCTGCTTTTGCTGCGGACAATTTTGCCGAGGTTTTATCGGCTGCTATTTCAAAAGCATTTAATTTATCGGCTGATAATACCAAAATTATTAATACAGTTGCTGTTGTGCTTGTAACTCTTATTTTATCGTATTTTACTCTTATTTTCGGTGAACTTGTCCCAAAACGAATTGCTATGAAGCATAAGGAAAAGCTTGCAAATTCAGTTTGTGGCATTATTTCCTTTTTAGCTGCTGTTTTAAAGCCTATTATTTGGTTCTTAACTATTTCCACTAATGCAGTTTTAAGACTTGTCGGTATCGACCCTCACGAAAAAGAAGAACCTGTATCGGAAGAGGATATTGTACTTATGCTTGACGCAGGTGCTGACGAAGGTTCTCTCGACCATGACGATATTGAATACATAAAAAATGTGTTTAAACTCGATAAAATGACTGCCGAGGACGTTATGACTCCGAGAAAATCTGTTATCAGTATTTCATACGATGCAAGTGATAAGGAAATACTTGAAATTATTGAAGAGGAAAGTTATTCACGTATTCCTGTTTATGAAGATAACCCTGATAAAATAATCGGTATTCTTCACGCTTGTGATTATTTGCTAAAAAGAAATGAAAAAAATTTCAATTTAAAATCTATACTGCATACTCCCGTTTTTGTTCCTGAAACTGTCAGTCTTGACGTCTTGTTCAAGGATATGCAAACAGACCATAATCATTTGGCAGTAGTTGTTAATGAATACGGTGAAACCTCAGGCATTGTTACTATGGAAGATATACTTGAGGAAATTGTTGGAGAAATTTGGGACGAACGAGATGAAGAAATCGACGAATTTAAAAAAATAGGCGATAACACCTATAAGGTTCTTTGCACCGCTTCGCTTGAGGACTTCAGGGAATATTTTAAATTGGAAGATGAGGAAGAACTTGACGTATCGACGGTTAATGGTTGGATTACTGAAATAACAGGTATTATTCCGGAGGTTAATTATTCTTTTGATTATAAAAATCTAACTGTTACAATAACGAAAGCTGACCAATTTATGACCCACGAAATAAAAGTGGTTGTTCATCCAAACGAGGCTTTAAAAAACGAAGAATGATTTTTAAAATACACTCTCACTGGGGCGCACTACATAAAGAATAATTGCTCAAAAAATAAATAAACAGCGAAATACTGCGTTAAAATTATAGCGCAGGCGGCAAGCCTTCACTATAATTTATGCCTTGTCTTTCATCTGTTTCTTTTATTTTTGAGTGCGAAGCAGTTTAAACAAACTGATTTTGTTCAGTGTGCATTAATAAAATACTGTTAATACTTGCGTATTAGCAGGATTTTTTAATAGTGCAATGGGCAAAACTCAGAAAGTTTAAACCACATTCTTCTTTATGCAGTGTGCCCTTAGGAGTGTATTTTTTTACATTTTTAGATAATAAATTCATAATATCTCTTGAAAATCTATTTTTAACTTATTATAATAAAATTAGTTATATATTTAGAAAAGAGGCATAAGAATGGTATCACAGATTTTCGCCATAGTAATATTTGTGCTTATGTTTGCACTTATAATTATGGATAAAATTCCACGCCATTGGGTTACTCTCGGTTGCGGTCTCGCTACAATTATTATAGTATTCGCTATTTGTATGAGAAGCCCAAATGCGATTATTGAAACTTTAAACATTAAAAGCATATTTACCACGGAGTTTTGGCACACTTCAGGTAAAGGAAGCGAAAGTTCAAGCGGTATAAATTGGGCAACCATAATTTTTATCGCAGGAATGATGGTAATGGTTGAAGGTATGGCTAAAGCAGGCTTTTTCCGTTGGCTTTGCCTGACAATCGCTAAGGCTGTTAAATATAAGGTTATGCCGATACTTGTAACATTTATGATTATGAGTGCTGTTCTTTCAATGTTTATTGACAGTATTACGGTTATTCTTTTCCTTGCGGCAGTAACTGTTGAACTTTCGCAATTGCTTAAGTTTAGTCCTGTTCCGATGGTTTTAGCTGAAATTTTTTGTGCTAACCTTGGCGGTTCTGCAACAATGTGCGGTGATCCTCCAAATATTATAATCGGTACTGCTCTCGGATATAGTTTTGCTGATTTCCTTACGAATACAGGTCTTATTGCAGGAATTGCTCTTATTGCAATTATTATTTTCTTCTTCTTTGCATTTAAAAAGGAACTTACTGCAAATAAGGACGAAAAAATAGACCCGTCAACATTTCCTAATCCCGGCGATGCTATTGAAAATAAAAAGGATTTCATAGTAAGCACAATTATTTTTATCATTGCAATTGTTCTTCTTGTAACTCATGCTCAAACAGGCTTGACTGTTGCATTTATCGGCGTTGTAATTGCTCTTATCACTCTTATTACCTCATTCAAGCACATAGGTGCTATTCTTAAAAAAGTTGATTATAAAACGCTTTTATTCTTTATTGGCTTGTTTATCGTAGTCGGCGGTTTGGAGCAAACAGGTGTTCTTGAAATGATTGCTTCGTTTATTGAAAAAGTATGCGGCGGAAATGTATTTGCAATGGTACTTATCATTATGTGGATTTCTGCAATTGCAAGCGCATTTGTTGATAATATTCCGTTTGCGGCAACAATGGTTCCTGTTATAAAAAGTCTTGCGGCAACTACAGTCGGCGCCCAGCTTCCTGTTTTGGCTTATGCGCTTTCAGTCGGTACGGATATCGGCGGCAGTGCAACACCAATAGGTGCTTCGGCAAACGTTGTAGGCACTTCTGTTATTTCTAAAGCAGGTCATCCTGTCGGATGGGGCAAATATTGCAAAACAGCAATTCCTGCTACCGCTATAGTGATTATTATTGCTATGATTGTAATTAAATTAAGATATTTCTAAGAGGTGAATAGGTATGGCAAAACAATTTATCATTTCTATTGGCAGAGAATACGGTTCGGGCGGTCGTGTTATTGCCGAACATCTTGCAAAAACACTTAATGTTAAATTCTATGATAAAAATATTATCGAGCATATAGCCCAAGAGAAAAAACTTAATCTTGACCAACTTAAAAAGTATGATGAAAAAGCTCGTAATATTTGGCTTTCAAGGTCTGTTGACGGCCTTAGTAATTCGCCTGAGGATACTATTGCTCAAATGCAATTTGATTTTCTTAAAGAAAGAGCGCAGGCAGGGGAATCTTTTGTGGTTTTGGGCAGATGCGCAAGCTATATTTTAAGAGATTTTGATTGCATGATTAAGGTCTTTGTCACTTCTGATATGCATCATAAGATGGAACGTATTGCTTCAATTGAACATCTCGACCCTGTTATGGTTGAGGATATGATTATTAAAAATAATAAAAAGAGAAAGGCTTATCATAATTTCTATTCTAAGGAAAAATGGGGCGATTCCCGTTATTATGATTTAATTATCAGTACCTCAAAAATCGGAATAGACGGCGCTTGTGACGTTGTTCTTGATTATGTCAATAAAATAATAGAAGATTAATGTAAAAAGGTTGTCTGATTGGGAATCAGACAACCTTTTTACATTAAAAATCATATTTAATGTTATATAACCGTCATTGATTTAACTGTTTTCTTGACTTTGATATCATTATTTTGTATGCTTATATTGAGGTGATAATATGAATTATGAAGAGCTTATGAGCATTAAAGTAATACCGAAAGATATCGCAAAATCGCAGTCAAAATCACTTGTAAATAATTTATATCATACTCCTTATAAGGATGAAATTCGTCTTTTTTCCTGTATTAAACAGGGTAATCTTAAAAAACTGATTTTTGAAATGACTCAACTCGGAATACAAAATATAACAGTCGGTCAAATGTCTGATGATGAGCTGAAGCAGCAAAAATATATGGCTGTAAGCTTTATAACACTTGCAACAAGATATGCTATTCAGGGCGGTATGAATGAAAATAATGCATATTCATTTTCCGATAGTTTTATATTAAAGATTGATAAAGCCAAAAATAAAGCGGCAGTCAATTCTTTAATCGTTGATGCCGCAATCGAACTTACAAATAAAGTAAATCTTTGTCAAAAAAAATTCAATTATTCACCGCATATAAGAAAATGTGTTGCATACATTAATAAGAACTTAAATGAAAAGCTGACTGTAAACAGCGTTGCAAAATATTGTAATCTTTCAAGTGATTACCTTTCACGCATATTCAAAGAGGAGATGGGAGTTAATTTAAGCGCATATATTACTCATCAAAAACTGGAAATGTCGCAAACGCTTCTTTTTGAAGGATATGACAGTGATAATATATGCTATTTGCTCGGTTTTTCAAGCCAATCTCATTATATTTCGCTTTTTAAAAAAGAGTATGGCATTACTCCTGGTGAATTTGTTGCACTTACAAGGTAAAAAAGGACTGCTCAAAAATTAAGTTTGAGCAGTCCTTTTGATTTATTTTGTTTTTATGCTCTTGGTGCTTGAGTATGAAGAATAATATTTTTTGCCGTTAATTGTTTTGTAGCTTCTCAGTTTAACATAATATTTCTTGCGTGATTTTAATTTCTTAACTGTAACACCGGTTGATTTTTTGCCGGCTTTAACTGTTTTTGTTGTTTTTCTTGTAAATTTTGATGAGGTTGAATATTTTATCTCATATCCGCTCACATTCTTATCTTTTTTCCAAGAAACATTAAGTTGTTTCTTGGATTTTGATTTAAGCTTCTTTTGAGTTGGCTTTTTTGGCTTAATTATAAAGTTTGCTGTCTTGCTGCCAAAGAATATACCGTTAAAATCAACCTTAACAGTTGCTTTACCGGGCTTAGTATTGCTTGAATACTTAACCGTATAATATTCGGCCGGGATTTTTTGACCGCTTTGATTATATACGGTTACGCTTGGTTTTTGTGCTTTTCCATTATACGTAACGCTCGATTTTGACAGTTTGACGGTGAGATTTTGAGCGTCGGTCATCAATATGACATTTTGGTCAATTTGGCTGTCACTGTATTGCCACATATAAGCAAATGAATTAGTATTTCCGATTGAGGTATTGCCCTTAGTCATAGGTGAAGAAGTGTAATCAGCACACCATAATTTAATGCCGTTTTGCGAAAGTAAATCGGCATTAATAAACGTGTTAAACCAATATGTATTTGAATAAACCATTGTGTCATATCCGTTTTGAGATAAAAGGGAAGTAAACAAAAGTGCGTTATTTGTTATTGCATTTTTATCAAGTTTTGAAGATATTGAGTTATCTTCAATATCGTAAGCAACAGGATAAGTCATTAATGCTTTAGCCTCTTGCGAAAGGGTAGATAACGTGTTAATTGTAAATTGCGCTTCAGTTTGTGCTTCAGCAGAATTAAAAGCATAAGAATAAAGGTATACACCAAAATTCATTCCTGCATTAACTGCGTTTTGAACATTCTCATAAAATTTATTGTCAAGGTGATTGAAATATCCAAGTCTTATCATTACGAAACTGTAACCCTGAGCTTTTAAGGCTGATAAGTCGACATTATCATTATGCTCAGATATATCAACGCCTGAAATATAATAATTATCGGCATAGGCACTGACAGGTATTATAACTGTGCAAATAGTCATTATTAATGATAAAATGATGGATATAATTTTCTTATTCATAATGTTGTCCTTTCTTAAAACCAAGTTGGTTTTTTATTCATTTTGCACCCACGGTATGCAATTCCCGGTGCAAGTTTGTCCCCATTTCTGCAAAGAAGTTCATCCACTCTCACAAAAGAGTAGCCTTGCGACTGAAGTGTGTCAATAGCTCTCAGTGCAGCTTTAACAGTTGTTTGCTTTGTATCGTGTAAAAGAAGAATTTCACCGTCGTGTGCTTTGTTTACAATATAATTATAGACGTAATCCTCATCTTGATGCTTCCAATCAATTGAATCATTAGTCCATTTAACCGCAATCATATCATCAATAGCGTTTAACGTGTTGCCAAAGTAATGACCGTATGGCGGCCTGTAAAACTTAACGTCTGTTCCGGTTATTTCTTTGATTACTTTATTTGTTGAATATATTTGTTCTTTTATAATACCCTTATTTGTTTTTAGCATATCAATGTGTGTATATGTATGATTGCCGAGAAGGTGCCCATCTGCAACTATGTTTTTTAATACAGATGCATTTTTTACGGCTTTTTTACCAAGAACGAAAAATGTTGCTTTCGCTCCTTTTTGATTAAGTCCGTCTAATAGAGTTTGAGTATAGTCACTCGGACCGTCATCAAAGGTTAGCGCAATCATTTTTCTGTTTGGATTTTGAACCTCTACACTGTAATTTTTTGAATAGGGCGTAAAAATGTAACTTGATATAATAAATGCAATTACAATCATTATTATAAATATATTTATACGCTTTGAGTTTATTTTTGAATTTGTCATTATGTTACCTCTTATCAACTATAAGATATCATATTTTATTAAGTATTACAATGATTTTTCCGTTTCTTAGAAATTTCTTTATAATCTGTTGACAAAATGAGCGTTTATCAATATTATTAATCTTGAGGGATGTTTATGAACAATTTTGAATGTGAACAGTTTTTGGAATTAACCTTGTCGCTCGGCAGGCAATACGTTGAAACGGGCGCCGAGATTAAAAGAGTGGAAGATTCGCTTTACAGAATTTACAATGCATACGGCTTTGAAAATATAGAAATTTATGCAATTACAAGCCTTATTGTCGTAACAATAAAAGGACCTGACGGGACTCATTACACGCAAAGTGTTCGTGTAACTTCCGGCGGTACTGACCTTGGCAGGCTTGAGGATATTAATGCACTTATAAGATATATTTGTACAAATAAACCTAACTTAGTCAAGCTTAGCGATATTATAAACAACCCTAAAAAAACCAAGCCCAAAAAGCTTCTGAAATGCATTGGATATATGCTTGCCGCAGGTGGTTTTGCGGTTTTTTTCGGTGGAGATATGCTTGACGGTACGGCAGCCGCAGTTATAGCAATTGCCGTCTATTTTATGGATTATAACTTTAAACTACGCAATATTAATAATGTTATTTATACTTTCATTGCAAGTCTCGTTTCGGGTGTAATTGCGCTGATATTTACTCATTTTGGCTTCGGAAATAATGTTGACAAAGTGATGATAGGTGTAATAATGCTTCTCATTCCGGGGTTGTTGCTTGTTAATTCAATCAAGGAAATGTTTAATCGTGATATAGTAACAGGGCTTTATCGTTTTGTGGAGGCAGTATTTGTTGCTGTTGCCATTGCAGGAGGCTTTGCCGTTTCCGTTCTGCTTTTAGGAGGTGTTCTTAAATGAATAAAGAAATTCTTCAAATTATTATGGCAGGTATCGGCACTTTAGGCTTTTCAATTTATTTTAGAGTTAGCGAAAAGAATGTTGCCGCATCAACAATAGGCGGTGCTGTAGGATTTGCTTTCTATCTTTTAATTTTTAAGCTTACCAAAAGTTTGTTTTTTGCAAATTTTGCCGCAGCATTTTTGATTTATCTTTACAGTGAACTTTGCGCACGAATTTTGAAAGCGCCTTCAAATGTATTTTTAGTTCCGGGAATCATTCCTCTTTTGCCCGGAGGTGCACTATATTATACTATGTACGGAATAGTAAATTCCAACAGTAAAATGCTTTACAGAAACGGAATTGATACAGTAATTATGACTGTCGGTATTGCGACGGGTATAGTTGTCGGAACAGTTACAATTAATTATTTGATTAAATTTGAAAAGAATGTAAAGAAAAACTAATAAAAAGAACGACTTTCGGGACACCCCGTCAGACGTTCTTTTTTATTCTGTCAATTTAAAATTTGTTGAATTTTACCATTTCATCAATGTCAATATGCTTGTAATGAAGTGGATTAATTTGAGCATCATCAGCCGGGTAACCGGTCGGCATAAATGAAATTACGTCAAGATTTTCGGGAATGTTTAATACCTTTTTTGCAATATCAGGATTTAATGCCATAACCCAAGTTGTGCCAAGCCCCAACTCCTGAGCTTGAAGCATCATTTGAGTCATTGCAATACTGCTGTCTACCTCTGCTGACGAAATACCATCGTATTTTCTTGTCCAAGCCTTTGACCTGTCAACACACATAACAAAAATAAGGGGAGCGTCAAATGTGTATCTTGTGCATTTTTCATCATCAAGTGCTTTAATTATATTCTTATCTGTTAACACTAAAATTCTTTGCGGTTGAAGATTGCAGGCAGTCGGTGCAACAAGCGCAGCCTCAAGTATTTTTTCAATCTTTTCCTTTTCTACCGGTGTATTCTTAAATTTTCTGCATGAATATCTATCTTTTATAAGCTCTTCAAATTTCATTGTGTTGCCTCCTTTTTTTGTTTATTTTATCAAATTATTTTTGATAGCACAATAATATTTAACAAATTTTTCTTTAATTTTTTGTGTTAATCTGTTAAAATACCTTTATCACCTTGAAAGGATATATTATGAATATTTTACAAAAACTCACTGATGAATTTTCGCTTAAGCCTTGGCAGGTTGAAAATACAGTAAAACTTATTGATGACGGAAACACTATTCCTTTTATTGCAAGATACAGAAAAGAAGTCACAGGCTCACTTGATGACCAATTACTCAGAAATTTGTCAGAAAGACTTACTTATCTTCGCAATATGGAGGAGCAAAAAGATAAGATTATTTCATCTATAGAAGAGCAGAATCTTATGACTGATGAAATAAGAAAATCTATTGAAAATGCGACAACATTAACAGAACTTGAGGATATATACAGACCGTTTCGTCCTAAACGTAAAACAAGAGCTTCTGTTGCAAAAGCTAAGGGATTGCAAGGCCTTGCTGACTTTATTTATGCTCAGAATAAAAATTGCTCATCACCGATTGAAGAAGCCGAAAAATATCTTAATGACGAGGTTGAAAGCATTGAGGACGCAATCAACGGCGCTAAGGATATTATTGCTGAATATGTTTCAGATGACCCGTCAGGCAGAAAAATGCTTAGATATTCTATCAAAAACCACGGTAATATTGTTGTTACAGGTACAAAAGACGACCTTGGCGTATATGAAATGTATAAGGAATATACAGAGCCGATTTCAAGCGTAGCGCCACACCGTGTTTTGGCATTTAACAGAGGTGAGAAGGAAGGTTTCTTAAAGGTTGGTATTGATTATGATAAAATCACAGCTTTAACAATTCTTTATAATCTTCATATTAAGGAAAGCTCACCGACAGAGGAGCTTGTAAAGGAAGCTATTGATGATTCGTATTCAAGGCTCATATTCCCATCAATTGAGCGTGAACTGCGCAATTCATTAACAGAAAATGCCGATGAAAAAGCAATAGGAGTATTTGCTGAAAATACAAGGCATTTGCTAATGCAACCCCCGGTTAAAGGCAAAGTTACTTTAGGTCTTGACCCCGGTTACAGAACAGGTTGTAAAGTTGCTGTTGTTGATGAAACGGGCAAAGTGCTTGATACAAGTGTTATTTATGCTGTTCCTCCTCATAACAAGGTTGAACAGGCTAAGAAAATTATTAAAGACCTTGTTAAAAAATATAATGTTCAAATGTTTGCAATCGGTAACGGTACTGCAACTCATGAAACTGAGGTTTTTGCCGCTGATGTTATTAAAGAGCTTAACTGCGGTATAACATATATGGTTGTAAGTGAAGCAGGCGCTTCGGTTTATTCAGCTTCAAAGCTTGCGGCTGAGGAGTTTCCTGAATATGATGTATCGCTTAGAAGTGCTGTTTCTATTGCAAGACGTTTGCAGGACCCGCTTGCCGAACTTGTTAAGATTGACCCCAAGGCAATCGGAGTCGGTCAATATCAGCACGATATGCCTCAAAATCAACTTTCAAGTGCACTTGACGGTGTTGTTGAAGATTGTGTAAACTCGGTTGGTGTTGATCTCAATACGGCTTCCGCTCAACTTCTCAATCGTGTTGCAGGTGTTTCAAGCAAAATCGCTAATAATATAGTAAGCTACAGGCAGGAGCACGGAGTATTCAAATCACGTGATGAATTAAAAAAGGTTTCTATGCTCGGTCCTAAGGCGTTTGAGCAATGTGCAGGCTTTTTAAGAGTTGCCGAAAGCGAGAATGTTCTTGATAATACCGCTGTTCACCCCGAAAGTTACGATGCGGCACGTAAGCTTTTGAAAATCTGCTCAGTATCTGACGATGATGTGAGGAAAGGGATTGTATCGGCTGTCGGAAAATATGTTGAAAGCGTTGGCACGTCTGCGATTGCAAAGCAACTTGATATCGGCGAACCGACCCTTATTGATATAACTAAAGAAATTTCAAAACCGGGAAGAGACCCTCGTGATGAACTTCCGGCGCCCATGCTTCGTACCGATGTTATGGGTATTGAAGATTTAAAGGTAGGTATGGAACTTAATGGTACTGTTCGTAATGTAATTGATTTCGGAGCTTTTGTAGATATCGGCGTTCATCAAGATGGCCTTGTTCATATTTCTCAAATTACCAACAAATATATCAAACATCCCGGTGACGTATTGAAGGTAGGGGATATTGTCACAGTTTGGGTGATTTCCCTTGATATTGATAAAAAACGTATAGGATTAACGATGAAGAAACCAAAGGATTAATGGAAATTAAGATTATTAAAAGCAACAGGAAAACGCTTTCGCTTTCTGTAGATGATGATATGTGTGCCGTTGTTTAATCTCCTTATTTTGTCACAAATAGGGAGATTAATGCTTTTGTTTCAAAAAATGAAGCATGGCTTGAAAATACAATTGAACGCAAGAAGAAAAAGTTTGAAAAATATGATATAAGCGATGATGAAAAAAATAAACTTATTAATCTTGCAAATGAATACTTGATAGGAAGAGTTGATTATTATTCAAGGCTTATGAATGTTAAGCCGACAGGTATTAAAATTACTTCCGCCAAAAAGCGTTTTGGGTCTTGCAGCGGTAAAAATTCAATTTGTTTTTCATATTATTTGATGCTATATCCCAAAGAAGCAGTTGATTACGTAGTTGTTCACGAACTTGCACATATCAGGCATCATAATCACAGTAAAGATTTTTATAGTTTTGTCAGTGAATTTATGCCTGATTATAAAGAACGTGAAAAACTTTTGAAAACTGATTAAATAATTTCAAATTTTGACAAAATAAGTATTGACATACGTATAACGTTCTGTTATAATGTCAACTGTTGAGCGAGAGTGGCGGAATCGGCAGACGCGCACGTTTGAGGGGCGTGTGGGGCGACTCGTACGGGTTCAAGTCCCGTCTCTCGCACCAAAAATAGCAGATACCATTTGGTATCTGCTATTTTTTATAAGTATTGCATTGTATTATTGACGGTTTTCAAAAAAAGTTCTTGACTTTATTCGTTAAATCTATTATTATATCTATTGCACGCTGGTGTGGCGAAATCGGCAGACGCAAGGGACTTAAAATCCCTCGGTAGCAATACCGTACCGGTTCAAGTCCGGTCACCAGCACCAAAAAGGAGCAGCTTATGCCGCTCCTTTTTTATTTTGTTATTTTTATTAAATATATAATATACTACTTGAAAAATATAAATTAATATTGTAAAATTACTTTGATTTAATGTACACTTTGTTTTGGAGAATTTTTATGAGTAACTTTAAGCTTAACGGCAGTGAGTGCCTTGGAATCGAATTTGGCTCAACGAGAATTAAAGCAATATTAATTGATGACGAGTTTAATGTTTTGGCGACAGGCAGCTACGATTGGGAAAACAAACTTGTTGAAGGATATTGGACCTACAGTATTGATGATATTTGGCATGGTTTACAATCGGCATATAAGTCACTTAATGATGAATGTGAAAATAAGTTTTCTTCTAAAATTACCTCGCTTTCCGCAATAGGATTTTCTGCTATGATGCACGGCTATTTGGCATTTGATAAGGACGATAATTTGCTTGTCCCTTTCAGAACTTGGAGAAATACAACCACGGCTCAGGCGGCACAGGAATTAACAAGAGTATTCAACTTCAATATTCCTCAACGTTGGAGCATTACTCATTTATATCAAGCAATTCTCAATAATGAGGAGCACGTAAAGGATATTTCATATATAACGACTCTTGCAGGATATGTTCACTATAAGCTAACAGGTAAAAAGGCTTTAGGAATAGGCGATGCATCAGGAATGTTCCCTATAGACAGCGATATTAATGATTATAACCAAGAAATGCTTGAAAAATTTTCAAATCTTGAAACTGTTAAGCAGTTTGATTGGAATATTAAAGACATTTTACCTAAAGTGCTTTTGGCAGGCGAAAATGCAGGTACTTTGAGTGAAGACGGAGCTAAGCTTTTAGACCCAAGCGCTACACTTAAAGCAGGTGCATTAATGTGTCCGGCTGAAGGTGATGCCGGAACAGGTATGGTTGCAACAAACAGCGTTGCTCAAAGGACCGGTAATATTTCTGCGGGCACGTCTATATTTTCAATGATAGTTCTTGAAAAGCAGCTTTCAAGGGTTTATGAGGAAATTGATATGGTGACAACCCCAACAGGTAAGCCCGTTGCCATGGTGCATTGCAATAATTGCTGTACCGACCTTGATTATTGGGTTAAACTCTTTATTGAATTTTCTTCTCTTTCAGGTAATAATCTTACCAAAGGTGAAATATACGATTTGCTTTATAACGAAGCATTAAAAGGTGACAGTGATTGCGGCAAAATTGTATCAATTAACTATTTTTCAGGTGAACCGGTTACAGGATTTTTACAAGGAAGACCAATGGTGTTAAGAAGTGAAAATTCTAATTTTAATCTTGCTAATTTTATGAGAACACATATTTATTCTGCCATTGCTACACTTAAAATCGGAATGGAAATTCTAGAAGAAGAAAATGTCAATATTGATAAGCTTATGGGTCACGGCGGTTTATTTAAGACAAAATATGTAGGCCAAAAACTAATGGCAGGCGCTATGAAAACCCCTGTTTCGGTTTTATCAACCGCAGGCGAAGGCGGCGCTTGGGGAATTGCAGTTCTTGCAAGTTACGCTAAGAACAACTTCGGTTTGCCACTTGAAGAATTTTTGGATAAAAAAGTATTTTCCAAATATGAAATTTCAACTGTTGAGCCTGATATTAATGACGTAAACGGTTTTGAAAAATATATAACGCTTTATAAAAAATCATTGGCGGTTGAAAAATCGGCTGTTGAAAATATTTAAGGAGAGTAATTATGGCTATTAAAGATTATGAATTTTGGTTTATAGTAGGCACACAGCATCTTTACGGCGAAGAAATATTTGCCGATATTAATTCACATGCGCAGGATATGTGCGACGAATGGAGCAAAAAGCTTCCTTGCAAGGTTGTTGCCAAGCCATGTGTTAAAACATCAAGTGAAATATTGAATGTAATCGAACAAGCCAATAATACGCCTAATTGTGCGGGTATTATTACTTGGATGCATACGTTTTCACCGTCAAAAATGTGGATTTCAGGTCTAAATGCACTTAATAAACCTTATCTTCACGTTAATACACAATATAATCGTGACATTCCGTGGGATTCTATTGATATGGATTTTATGAATCTTAATCAGTCTGCTCACGGTGACAGAGAGCACGGATATATTCACGCAAGAATGAGAAAGAAAGTCAAGGTTATAGCCGGCTATTGGAAAGACGAACAATTCCAAAACAAAATGGGAATTTGGATGAGAGCTGCTGTAGGTGCAAGTGAATCAAGAAAGCTTCGTGTTCTTCGTATTTCGGATAATATGAGAAATGTTGCCGTAACAGACGGTGATAAAATTGAAGCGCAAATCAAACTTGGCTGGCAGGTTGACCATTACGGAGTAGGAGATATCATTAAGTATGTCAATGCTGTAACCGACGATGAAATCGACGCACAAATGCAGGTATATAAGAATAATTACGAATTTGACACTGATAATATCGGCTCTGTTCGCTATCAGGCAAGGGAAGAAGTTGCAATAAAGAAATTCCTTGATGAAAACGGTTTCGGCGCTTTTCATACCAACTTTGAGGATTTACAGGAACTTCGACAGCTTCCAGGTCTTGCCGCACAGGATTTAATGCGCCAAGGTTACGGTTTTGGTGCAGAGGGAGACTGGAAAGTTGCCGCTATGACAAGAATTATGAAGCTTATGGCTGATGGTATGAACGGCGGTACGGCGTTTATGGAAGATTATACCTATCACTTTGAACCCGGCAATGAAATGCTTTTAGGCTCGCATATGCTCGAAGTTTGCCCAAGTATTGCGGCTAATAAGCCGAAAATTCAGGTGCATCCTCTCGGCATCGGCGACAGGGAAGACCCGGCTCGTCTTGTTTTTAAAGCGCAGACAGGTAATGCTATTGTAGTTACTCTTGTTGATATGGGTGACAGGCTAAGAATGATTGTTAATGACGTTGAATGTAAAGAGCAGGTAAATGATATGCCAAAGCTTCCTGTTGCCGGCGTTCTTTGGAAGCCTTTTCCTTGCCTTCAAACATCTGCAGAAGCTTGGATTTATGCAGGCGGTGCTCACCATTCTGTTCTCTCGTACTCACTTACGGCGGAGCATATGAGAGATTTTGCTGAGATTATGGGTATAGAATTTATCCATATAAATAAAAACACAGAAATTAATTCTTTCAAAAAAGAACTTTTCTACAACGATGTTGCATATAAGCTTGGTATGTAAGGAGATGGCATAAATGTTAGAAAAGCTTAAAGAAGATGTCTTTAAAGCAAATCTTCAGCTTGTGAAATACGGTCTTGTTGTTCTTACCTGGGGAAACGTTTCGGGTATTGACCGTGAAAAAGGATTGTTTGTAATAAAACCGTCCGGTGTGCCATATGATGATATGAAAGCATCAGATATGGTTGTTATGGATTTGAACGGAAACAAGGTTGAGGGCGATTTAAATCCTTCCTCTGACACACCTACTCATCTTGAACTTTACAGAAGCTTTCCTGAAATAGGCGGTATAGTTCATACTCATTCACCATGGGCATGTTCTTGGGCGCAAGCCGGCAGAGACGTTAACGCTTACGGAACAACACATGCTGACTTTGCAAATTGCTCAATTCCTTGTGCAAGGGGATTAAGCGAAGCTGAGGTTAACAGCGAATATGAGCTTAACACAGGTAAAGTTATTGTTGAAGAATTTAAGAACAGGGGAATAAGCCCTGAGGAATGTCCTGCAATTTTAATTCATAGGCACGGGCCTTTTACTTGGGGAAAAAATCCGTTTAAAGCCGTTGAAAATGCTTTAATTCTTGAAGAAGTTTCAAAAATGGCTTATCAAACAGAACAAATTGCCGCACTTGATAATGAATCTAATATAGGCATTGAGCAGTATTTGCTTGATAAGCATTATCAAAGAAAGCATGGAAAAAATGCTTATTACGGACAAAATAAATAGGAGAATGATTATGAAAAAAAGTTTAAGCTTAATTGTATCTGTATTATTTGCAGCATTGTGTCTTGGATTTTCTTTTTCAGCTTATGCCGATGATGCAAAGGTGCTTACAGATGCAAACGTAACTCTTTCACAGCAGAGCTTTGTTTATGACGGCACAGCTAAAAATCCGGCAGTTATCTATAATGGAATAACTCTTTTAGAAAATACGGATTATACAGTAAAATACAGCAATAATGTTGATGTTGGCACAGTTAAGGCTACAATTACCGGTATTAATAATTATTCGGGAAAAGCAGTCAAGGAATTTAAAATCACACCAATTAAATTTGATGATAAAAAGGTGTCAGTATCATTAGAAAAATCAACATTTATTTATAACGGTCAATCAATAACGCCTGTCGTTTATGTTGCGTATAATCATAATTATTTAATTCAAAATACTGATTTTACGGCAACATATTCAAATAACAACGCTCCCGGTGTTGCTACTGTTAAAATTAAAGGAATTGGTAATTATTCCGGCAGTATCTCAAAAACTTATGTTATTTTACCTGAAAAAATTGCCTCGGTTTCAATAAAAAAAGACAGTGCAACCTCAGCCGTAATCAGCTGGAGTGCGGCTTCTAAGGTGTCAGGTTATGAAATTTTGAAATTTGACAGCGCTAAAAACGCTTATGTTCATTTAGCACATGTTTCAAACAGCCAAACATCTTATAAGGTATCTTCGCTTAAAAATTCAACTGCTTATTACTATCAAGTAAGGGCGTACAAAACAGTTAACGATAAAAATTATTACGGTGAGGTAGGAAATACCGTATTTACATTTATTAAGCCAAGCAAAGTAAAACTTACATCGGTAACGCTCAGTAAAACTACGCTTAAAGTTGAATGGAAAAAGGTTAATTGCTCAGGTTATGAGATTACATATACAACGGACAGCAAATTCAAAAAAGGCTTAAAAAAAGTAAAAATCAAAAATCCAAAAACTGTCAAGAAAGCTATCAAAAAGTTAAAGAAGAATAAAAAGTATTATGTAAAAGTCAGAGCATATACTGATTATAACGGCGTCAGATATTACGGTGACAGAAGCACAATGCTCAGTTCATATTATTCTAATGTATATGCAACTTATTATTCTTATTATGTAAACAATAAGAATAGAACTACTAATTTAAAAATTGCTTCAAAAAAGATTAACGGTACTATCATTCAACCTGGAGAAACATTTGATTTTAATAAGGTAGTCGGTTCAAGAACTGCAGCCAAAGGATACAAAAAGGCTCACGTTTTTACCGGTGAAAATTCTACAACAATGGGTCTTGCCGGCGGTATTTGCCAGGTTGCTTCAACTGTATTTAACACTGCGCTTATTTCAAATGTTAAAATTGTTGAACGCCATCAACACAGCCAAAGGGTATCTTATGTTCCGCTTGGTAGAGATGCTGCCATTTCAGGCAATGTTCAAAATTTCAGATGGAAAAATAATACAAAGTATGCAATTAAAATTAAGATGACGGTTAAAGGCGGCAAAATTACATGCACCTTCTATACCTGCCAAAAGGCTAAGCCAAAGAAAGTTAAACTTAAGGTTACTCAAAAGGGTAAGACTTTTACATTAAAAAGAACCGTCAAAGGTAAAACAAATTACTCTTGCAAATCAAAATACTAATATTTTAAGAACCACCAAATCGGTGGTTCTTTTTATGTAAACAATTTATTAATAATGTAAACATTTTATTAACAAACTCTTGACGTCAGATATATACATACCTATAATATATTAAAATATTAAAAATTAGAGGTAGCTGAAATGGTTAAGTCTATGACAGGCTTTGGCAGAGCATGCAAGGAAATTGATGGATATATGATTACTGTTGAGATAAAATCAGTTAATCACAGATATTTTGAATTTTCTTGCCGCTGTCCGAGGCAGTACGGTTTCATTGATGATAAAATTAAATCTTTCATAAATTCTAAGGTTGCAAGGGGTAAGATTGAATGTTTTGTAGGTATTGAGGCATTGAATACCGAAAGTGCAGATGTTGTTGTTAATAATACTCTTGCAGGCGCTTACGTTAAGGCTCTTAAAGAATTAAGCGATAATTACGGCTTAAAAGAGGATTTCGGTGCGTCAACTGTTGCTCGTTTTCCGGATGTACTTATTGTAAGAAAGTCTGAAGAAGACGAAAACAAGATTTGGCAACTTGTTAAAACCGTAGCAGATGAGGCTGTCGAAAAATTTATTGAAATGAGAAAAGTTGAAGGAAAGAGAATGTATGATGATGTATATTCTCGCAGTCAATTTATTCTTGACACGGTATCGTTTATTGAAGAACGTTCTCCGCAAACAGTTAAGGAGTATAACGATAAACTTGTTGAGAGAGTGCATGAACTTTTGGGTGATGTTTCCCTTGATGAAAACAGATTATTACAAGAAGTTGCAATTTACGCCGACAAAGTTGCCGTTGCAGAAGAAACAGTAAGGCTTCGCAGCCATATTTCTCAACTTCGTGATTTTATTTCGAGTGATGAAGCTGTAGGCAGAAAGCTTGATTTCTTAATTCAGGAAATTAACAGAGAAACAAATACAATCGGTTCTAAATGTAATGATGTTGAAATCGCACGAAAAGTTGTTGATGTTAAAGCTGAGATTGAGAAAATCAGAGAGCAAATTCAAAATATTGAGTGATTGTTTATGAAATTAGTAAATATAGGTTTTGGTAATTTGGTAAATGCGGACCGTGTTGTTTCAATTCTATCACCTGAGTCCGCACCCGTAAAAAAAATTATCAAGGAAAGTAAAGCAAAGTTTTCGCTGATTGATGCAACACACGGCAGAAAAACTATGAGTGTTATTATTACAGACAGTGAAAACGTCATTCTTTCTTATCTTGATTTAAAGCAAATTGCTGCTAAATTTAATGTGGAGGTTGATGATGAACGGTAACGGAATGCTTGTTGTTGTTTCTGCTCCGAGTGGTTGCGGAAAAGACACTGTTTTTAAAGAAATACGAAAAAAAAGAGATGATATAGTTGAATCTGTTTCAGCTACTACACGAAAGCCGAGAGACGGCGAAATTGATGGAGTAAATTATTATTTTTTAAGCGACGACGAATTTAAAAAGCTTATTGAAAAAGATGGGCTTCTCGAGTATGCTGTTTATAATAATTGCTATTACGGAACTCCCGTAGAAGGTGTAAACGAAGCTATAAAGAACGGTAAAATCTGCGTTTTGATTATAGATGTTCAAGGTGCAGAGAACGTTAAAAAGCTTTATCCTGACAGTGTTTCGATTTTTCTTGTTCCGCCAAGCTGGGAAACTCTTGAGCAAAGGCTCAGAGCGAGAAATTCCGAGGCTGAGGAAATGATACAAAAAAGGCTTAAGATTGCTAAAAGCGAGCTTTTATGCCAAGACAAATATGATTACAAGGTAGTTAATGACAATCTTGATGATTGTGTTAATGATATAGAAAAAATACTTTGCGAAGAATTAAAAAAACGCAACAACATTAAAAATGCATAAAAGGAGATTATATTATGTTTAACCCTGATTTAAAAAAATTATTAAAAGGCTGCAACAGCAGATACAGCCTTGTTGTAGGTACTGCTAAAAGAGCAAGGGAAATCCGTGAGGAAGCAATTGAACGTGAAGAACCTATTGACGTAAAAACAGTATCCCTTGCAATTGACGAAATTCTTGAAGGTAAGTATGTTATCGAGGAACCTGACGAGCTTAAGTCAGACAATAAATAATGAACAATTTAATTGCTACTGTTGCCGTTGAAAAAACTTTTTTCAGCACCGATTCGGATTTTGATTATATAATTCCTGTCAGTTTAATTAATAACGTTAAAATCGGCAGTATGGTTAAAGTACCTTTCGGCAACGGCAATAAGCTTAGGTGCGCAATAGTTGTAAATATTTATTCTGCCATAAATTCCGCTTTAAAGGAAATTGACAGCATAATCGGAGATAAGCCGATAGTCAATGAAGAATTTGTCGCACTTTCATTATGGCTTAAAGAGCGTTGCTTTTGCACAACATACGAGTGCTTAAGATTGATGCTCCCAAGAGGTTTCGGTAAGGTAGGCGACGCTTCAACTAAAACTGTAACACTGCTTATTGAAAATGAAAACGATTTACCTAAATTGACGCCCAAGCAAAGAAGTGTTGTTGACTTGCTTTTTGACGTCAATACAGCGTCGGTTTCAGAAATTTGTGAGCTTTGCAGTGTAGGCACTTCTGTTTTAAAAAATCTTGAAAAATACGGCGTTATATCTATTTTTGACAAAGAAATATACCGTAATCCGTATAAAAATATTGAAGTTAAAGAGCAAAAAAAAATCGAGTTGACTTTTGAACAATCAAATGCATACGATACTTATAGTAATATGCTTTTAAACGGTGGCGGAAGCGGGCTTTTATACGGCGTAACCGGTAGCGGTAAAACACAAGTTTATTTAAAACTTATTGATAAGGCACTTGAAAACGATAGGGACGTTATAGTTCTTGTTCCTGAAATAAGTCTTACGCCGCAAGTTCTTTCGATATTTCACGCAAGATACGGCGATAAGGTTGCGGTTTTTCACAGCGGCTTATCACTTGGCGAAAGAAACGACGAATACAAAAGAGCCGATAGGGGAGAAGCGAAAATCGTTATCGGCACAAGGAGTGCTGTTTTTGCTCCTCTCCATAATCTCGGCTTGATTATTATGGACGAGGAACAGGAAAACACTTATAAAAGTGAGCGTACACCAAAGTATAATACTAAGGATGTTGCGCATTTTAGATGTAAATATAACAAGGCTTTATTTTTGATGACTTCCGCTACTCCATCGCTTGAAGCTTATTCGAATGCACTTAAGGGCAAATATGTTCTTTGTGAGCTAAATGAACGCTTTGGAGATGCAAAACTGCCGCACGTAATTACTGTTGATATGAAGCAAGAAATGAAAAACGGCAACAAATCACCGATTTCTTCAAAACTAAAGGAATTAATATCCGAAACAATTGACAACGGCAAACAGGCAATTTTGCTTATTAACAGAAGAGGTTACAATACCTTTATCGCTTGTAACGATTGCGGTCATGTTATTACTTGTCCAAATTGTTCAATTTCGCTTACGTATCACAGCACAAATAACCGTTTGACGTGCCATTATTGCGGATATACCAAATCACTTGATAATGTTTGCCCCGAATGTCACAGTGAAAACATACGATACAGCGGCTACGGAACGCAGAAAATTGAGGACGAGCTTTCATATCTTTTTCCAAATGCAAGAATACTAAGAATGGACGCCGATACAACATCTGCAAAGTTTAGCCATGAGAAACTTTTTAACGCCTTTGCAAATCATGAATACGATATTATGATTGGAACTCAAATGGTGGCAAAGGGACTTGATTTTGACAACGTAACTCTTGTGGGTGTTGTTAATGCTGACAATTCACTTTATGACGAAAGCTACAACAGCGCCGAACGTTGCTTTGATTTGATAACACAGGTTGTCGGCAGAAGCGGAAGACGTGACGGCAACGGCAAAGCAGTTATTCAAACAATTAATCCATATAATCAAACGTTAGAATATGCTGCCGATCAAGATTATAAGAGTTTCTATAATAACGAAATTGAACTAAGGCGGCTTTTAATATATCCGCCTTACTGTGATATTATTTCAGCTTCGTTTATAGGTGAAAATGAAAACAAGGTTGCTATGTGCGCTAAAAAGTTTTTTGAACTATTAATTGAAGAAAATGAGAACTGTAAACAAAAGATAATTGTTCTCGGACCGAGCGCTGCCAAAATCGCAAAACTTAATAATTGTTATAGATACAGATTATCCGTTAAATGTAAAAATTCAAAAAATATTCGCAATATGTTTAACGTTATTCAAAAGAATATCAGTAAAATTAAAGAATATAAGGATGTTTCGGTTTCTTTAGACCTTAACCCTTATGACTTGAATTAGGAGAATTATTATGGCTTTAAGAAATATAGTAAAGTTTGGAGATCCAATTTTAAATAAAACAAGCCGCAAAATTGAAAAATTTGACGACAGACTTGCAATTCTTATTGATGATATGCTTGAAACAATGTACCAAGCAAACGGAGTAGGGCTTGCTGCTGTTCAAGTTGGAATGTTGAAAAGAGTTGTTGTTATAGATATTGGTGACGGCCCAATGGAACTTGTAAACCCTGAAATCACTATGAGAGAAGGGGAGCAAAGAGAGTCTGAAGGATGCCTTTCGTTACCGGGCAAGTACGGAGTAACCGTTCGCCCAATGAAAGTACAAGTAAAGGCACAAGACAGAAACGGCAAATGGCAGGTATTTACCGGCGAAGGCTTAAAGGCTCGTGCTTTCTGCCATGAAATTGATCACCTTGACGGAATTTTATTCACTTCCCATGTCGTAGGCGAACTTGAAACACAGTAACGGAGATAATTATGAATGTAATTTTTATGGGCACACCTGATTTTGCTGTGCCTTGTTTAGAAAAATTAATTGAAAAGCATAATGTTATTGCAGTTTTTTCTCAACCGGATAAACCTGTAGGCAGAAAGCAAATTTTAACACCGCCGGCTGTAAAGAAATGTGCTAATGAACATAAAATCGACGTTTTTCAACCTAATTCGCTTAAAGATAATGATATTATTAAGCAAATTGAGGATATGAATGCTGATATTATTGTTGTTGTTGCGTATGGCAAGATTTTGCCTAAACGTGTACTTGAAGCTGCAAAATACGGATGTATCAATGTTCATGCTTCGCTTTTGCCTAAATATCGTGGCGCTGCACCTATTCAATGGTCTGTTATAAACGGCGACAAAGAAACAGGCGTTACGATAATGCAAATGGACGAAGGGCTTGATACCGGTGACATACTTCTTGTTAAAAAAACAAACATTGACGTTGATGAAACAAGCGAGGAGCTTTTTGACAGATTATCGCTTATCGGCGCAGATGCTTTGATTGAATCACTTGCAGATATTGAAAAAGGCAACATTAATCCCGTTTCACAATGTGAAGAAGGCAGCTCTTATGCTCAAAAAATTACCAAAGCTTTAAGCTCTATTGATTGGAATAAAACAGCATTTGAAGTTCACAATTTAGTAAGAGGGCTTCAAACGTGGCCTTGTGCTCAAACAACATTAAATAACAAAAATATCAAAATTCACAAAACTGTTTTATCTGACATTAAAGGCGGTAAAGCAGGAAAAATTATTGATAATAATAAAAAGCTTATTGTCAGTTGCGGTGACGGAAGATGTGTTGAAATTCTTGAACTTCAACCTGACGGTAAGAAACGAATGGACACTAAATCGTTTTTGGCAGGAAACAATGTTACTGTCGGCACAATATTGGGAGAATGATATTTATGGGTAGTTATCTTGCTTATTATTTAACAGGATTTATTATGATTCCTGTTTTCATCTTTGCAACATATTGCCAAATTAAGGTTAAAACCTCTTTTTCAAAATATTCTAAAGTCAGAAACAGACGTGGTATGACGGGTGCTCAAGCTGCTTATGAACTTCTAATGAACAACGGTATCACAGACGTTAAAATCAAGAAAATTGCAGGCACACTTACCGATTACTATGACCCTAAGAATAAAGAAATTTGCCTTTCGCAGGACGTTTTTGATTCAACAAGCGTTGCCGCTGTCGGTGTTGCTTGCCATGAGGCGGGGCATGCTTGTCAACATGCACAAGGTTATTCTCCGCTTAAATTAAGAAATGCGGTTATTCCTATGACACGTATAGGTTCATATTTAGGCGTTCCGCTTGCAATTGTCGGTATGTTTCTTTACAGTAACACACTTATTTATGCAGGTCTAATCCTATATTCCGCTGTTGCTTTATTTCAACTTATAACTTTGCCTGTTGAATTTAATGCGTCCAAAAGAGCGCTTGAAACGATAGATAATTGCCATTATCTTGAGGGCGAGGAATATAACGGAGCTAAAAAAGTGCTTACTGCCGCTGCTTTAACCTACGTAGCCGCTTTAGCATCTGCACTTGCAACATTATTGAGACTTTTTCTTATTATTAACAGAGGTAACAGAAATTGATTAAGAACCCACGTCTTATTGCTTTTGAAACTTTATATAGTATTTTTTATGATGGGTCATATTCAAATATTGCACTTGATAAAGCACTTTCGTCTATTGACAAAGATAAGGCGTTTATTTCTGCACTTGTTTACGGTGTGACCGAACGGAAAATTACACTTGATTATTTTATTGATAAGTATATAAAAGGCAAAATTAAGCCTAAGGTACGTATTGCTCTATGGATTGGCGCCTATCAACTTTTATTTATGGAAAAAGTGCCAAGCTCAGCTGCAATTAACGAAAGCGTTAATCTTGCAAAGCAAGTTGGTCAAAACTATTATTCAAAGTTGATTAACGCTGTTTTACATAAGATTGACAATGACCGTAAAATTCCCGACGACTTGTCTGTCAAATACTCTGTGCCGCAAAATTTGATTAATATGTGGATTAAGCAGTATGGCGAGGACGAAGTAAAAGCTTTTTCACCGTGTATTAATGATAAACCTCCTTTATTTGCAATTGCAAATAAAAAGTTTGTAAACAGTGACGAGCTTTTATATGAACTTGAATGCAGCAACGTTGTAGGAGAGGCATATGACGATTTTGTAATTATTGAAAACGGTGTAGATTTAACTAAAACAAAGGCATTTAAAAACGGGCTTTTCTATATTGAGGATTTATCAAGTTATAATTGTGCCAAAGCATTAAATGCTAAGGAAAACGATATTGTTTTGGATATGTGCTCTGCTCCCGGCGGCAAGGCTTTTACGATTTCTCAGTCTATGAATAACAGCGGTAAACTCTATTGTTTTGATATGTATGAGCACCGCCTTAAACTTATTAATGACGGCGCAAAAAGGCTTGATATCGTTAATATTTCGGCATCGGTTAACGATGCAACAAAATATAATGATAATATCCCAAAAGCGGATAAAATTCTTTGCGATGTTCCTTGCTCCGGCTTTGGTATAATCAGGAGAAAACCTGAAATAAGATATAAAGAACTTGATTCTGTTAAGGATTTGCCTCAAATTCAGTATTCTATTCTTGAAACGTCTTCTAAATATTTAAAATCAGGAGGAAATATTATTTATTCAACCTGCACTTTAAATAAAAAAGAAAACGAAAAGGTTGTAGCAAAATTTCTTGAAAGTAACAATAATTTTGAAATTTTAGAAGAAAAGACTGTATTTCCTACTCCTTTTGGCGGCGACGGCTTTTATTATGCATTAATGAGGAAAAATAATGATTGATATTAATTCCGTTACATATGAACAACTCAATAATGTGATTACTGATCTCGGTCAACCTGAATTCAGAACAAAGCAGATTTTTACATGGCTTCACAAAAACGGTGTTTCATCTTTTGATGAAATGACAAATATCAGCAAATCTTTAAGAGAAAAGCTAAGTGAGAATTTTTATATTTCAACTTGTCAAATCGAAGATAAATATATATCAAAAATTGACGGCACCGTTAAATATCTTTTTAAACTTTCGGACGGTGAATATATGGAATCTGTTATTATGAAGTATAAATACGGCTATACTATTTGTGTTTCTTCACAAGTAGGTTGCAAAATGGGTTGTACCTTTTGTGCCTCTACACTTGCGGGATTTAAAAGAAATCTTACATCCGGTGAAATTGAAGCACAGCTTCACAGTGCTCAAAAGGATTTGAATATCAAAATTTCTCATATAGTTTTGATGGGAATAGGGGAGCCGCTTGATAATTTTGATAATGTTATTAATTTTTTGTATAATGTTAATAACGAAAACGGCTTGAATATAAGTATGCGCAATATTACTGTTTCCACCTGCGGAGTAGTACCGAGAATATATGATTTGATGAATTTAAATTTACAGCTTACACTTACTATATCTCTCCATGCTCCTAATGATGAAATAAGAAGCAACACTATGCCGATAAACAATAAATATAAGATTGACGAGCTTTTAGCCGCTTGTCGCAAATACGGCGAAAAAACGGGCAGACGTGTAAGCTTTGAATACACTCTGATTAAGGATGTAAACGACAGTAAAGAAAACGCCTTGGAGCTTGCAACACGACTTAAAGGTATGAATGCACACGTTAATCTTATACCTGTTAACGATGTTAAAGAACGAGGAAATATTAAATCATCTAAGAAGGCAATTTTGAATTTTCAAAATATATTGAAAAAAAACGGGATAAATGCTACAATAAGACGTACTTTGGGCGCCGATATCAATGCGTCATGCGGTCAATTACGACGTCTTAAAAACAGAGGTGAAAACTAATGAGGATAGTTGCTAAAACAGATAAAGGTCACGTAAGGGATTCAAACCAGGATGCGTATGCTGTCGGTGAATTTTCTGACGAGGTTGTTTGGGCTGTTGTTTGCGACGGTATGGGCGGTGCTGCCGGAGGCAATATTGCAAGTGCACTGGCTGTTAAGGTTATCAGCGATAAAATTAATGTGTCATATCGTGAACAAATGCGTGACAGTTCAATAAAAAATATGCTTGATTCTGCTTTGAATGCGGCTAATGTTGAAGTTTTTGATATGTCTGAAAGCAAACATGAGCTAAAAGGAATGGGTACTACCGTTGTTTGCGCTATTGTAAAAGACGGTCAAGCTTATATTGCTCATGCAGGCGACAGTAGGGCATATATTCTCAAAAACGGAAAAATTTTTCAGATTACAACTGACCACAGTATAGTTCAGGATTTACTCGACAAAGGCAAAATCACCTCTGAACAGGCATTAAATCATCCAAATAAAAATATTATTACAAGAGCTGTCGGGGTTGATAAAAATATAGAGATAGATTTTGACCAGATTGATTTAGATGATGATACAACCTTGCTGCTTTGTACCGACGGCTTATCTAATTATGTATCTGACAGTGAAATACTTGAACTTACAAGCGATAAAAAGCATTATGCGTTTGCAGACAGGCTTGTAAATAAAGCTAATGAAAACGGTGGCGGAGATAACATTACGGTAGTTGTAATTTCTAAATAACGGAGTTTATAAAATATGGATAATTATGTAGGAAAAAGACTTGACGGAAGATATGAAATACAGGAAATCGTCGGTGTTGGCGGTATGTCTGTTGTTTATAAAGCTTATGATAATGTTGACGACAGAATAGTTGCGGTTAAAATTTTAAAAGATGAATTTTTAACTAATGATGATTTTGTAAGACGTTTTAAAAACGAATCAAAGGCAATTGCACTTCTTTCCCACCCTAATATCGTAAAGGTTTATGATGTTAGTTTTGGGGAAAAGCTTCAATATATTGTTATGGAATATGTTGATGGTATTACTCTTAAGGAGTATATTCAAAAACAGGGTGCAATCACTTGGAATGACGCATTGTTTTTCACAACCCAAATATTAAAAGCATTGCAGCACGCTCACGATAAGGGTATTGTTCACAGAGATATTAAACCGCAAAATATAATTCTATTACCAAATGGGAATATTAAAGTTGCGGATTTCGGTATAGCTCGTTTTTCAAGAAGCGAAACGAGAACGCTTACGGATACTGCTATTGGTTCTGTTCATTATATCAGTCCGGAACAGGCTAAAGGTGAATTTACTGATGAAAAGGCCGACATTTATTCAGTAGGTGTAGTTTTGTATGAAATGCTTGCCGGCAAAGTTCCATTTGAAGCTGAAAGTGCAGTAAGCGTTGCTCTTATGCAACTTCAAAGCAATGCTAAAAGGCTCACCGAAATTAATCCTGATATTCCGCTCGGCCTTGAGCAAATTTGTATTCATGCAATGCAAAAGGACCCTAAGGACAGATATCAGTCTGCGACCGAGATGCTTATTGACGTTGAAGAAGTTATAAAAAATCCCAAAACAGTTTTTGACTATTCGTATTTTGTTGACAAATCACCTACTAAATACGTTGGCAAAACCGATAAAATAACAAGCGAAACACCTGTTATTAAGGAAAAGGAAGAAATCGTCCCTAACACCGATGAGGACGAAGATGTTTATTATGACCCTGACCATAAAAAGAAGGTTATAACCGCTGTATTGATTGGAATTATTGTTTTGGTAACAGCCGCTGTACTTTTAGTAATGGCAATAACAGGCTCGTTTAAAACAAATACAAATAAGCTTGATAATTTCGTCGGCTTTTCTTATGATGAATTAATCAGTTCTAATAAATATGACTATGAATTTGTACTTGAGCAAAAGAAAACAGATGAAGTAGAGCCGGGTATTGTTATGGAGCAATCACCCGAAGCAGGCACTAAAGTTATTTCAGGTTCTCAGGTTAAACTTGTTGTATCTGCTTCTATGGATGATATCAATGTTCCTAATATCTATAATCTTAATGAAGAAAAGGCAAAAAAAGCCCTTTCTAACGAGGGTTTGGTTAATTATAAATTTACAACTATTTCAAGTGAAACGGTTGAAGAGGGACTTGTTGTTTATACCGAACCTAAAGCCGGCACTGTTGTATCCGCTGATACTCAAATTGTTGTTTTCGTAAGTTCAGGCCCTACAACTAAAGAGGTTATCAATATAGAAGTACCGGACGTGACAGGTCTTAAGCAAGAGGGTGCAAGAGCGTTCCTTGAAAAAATGGGCTTTAGCACCAACAATATTACTTTTGTTACTCAAGACGATTTAAGACCTAAAGGAACCGTTATTTCTCAATCACCGGCTGCCGGTTCAACCGCAACAGCAGAAGATAAGATTAAAATTGTTATTTCTTCAGGAGTAACAACCACAACCACCAAAGCGGCTGCGAAAATTTCTCTTTCTGTTACTCTTCCAAAGGTTGTTGATGACTCGGGAGAATATGTGAAAGACTCACTCGAAATCACTCTTGACGGCGAAACGTACCTTAATCAGGCGGTAACGCTTAACGGCAGTAAAGCAAGCGTAAGCATTACTCTTGAAGGTGATGAAGATGCTAATATTAAGGCTTCTTTAACAGACACGGGAGCTGTTGAAACAAAGGTCGTAAGTCCTAAAAAAAGTAAAAATCTTAAGGTTGATTTCAGCGGCTTTTCTAATGAAAAAACTACTCATTCTCAGACTGCCGCAGCAACAAACGCAAACGGAGCTCAATAATATGAAGCTTAATGGTCTAATTGTTAAAGGAATCGGCGGTTTCTACTATGTGGAAACCGCTGATGGTTTATATGAATGTAAAGCTCGTGGTGTTTTTCGTAAAAAAAGAATAACTCCGTTAGTCGGCGACAAAGTAAGCATAAGCGTTAATACAAATGCCGAAAACACTATTGATGATATATTTGAAAGGAAGAACTCACTTGTTCGTCCGCCTCTTGCAAATATTGATACACTTTTTATTGTTTCTTCAATTGTTGACCCTCAAATTAACACCGTTGTTCTTGATAGGCTTATTGCCATTGCCGAATATAAAGACATTGAGCCGATTATTGTTTTTACAAAAACCGACTTGGAAAATGCCTATGATAAATATGTTGATATTTATACTAAAGCAGGTTTTAAAACAATTATCTGCAATAATAAAAACGGCTTAGGAGCCGACGAGGTTAAGGAAATGCTTAAGGGTAAAATTTGTGCCTTTGCAGGAAATACAGGTGTCGGCAAATCCTCACTTTTAAATAATATTGATTCATCGTTAGAACTTGCGACCGGTGAAACAAGCAAAAAACTCGGCAGGGGAAAGCATACTACACGCCATTGCGAACTTTTTAAGTGCAATGAAGGTTATATAGCCGACACCCCCGGATTTTCTTCGCTTGATATTGAAAGATGTGAGAAAATTATGAAGGACGAGTTGCCGCATTGTTTTAGGGAGTTTTCGGATTATATTTATAATTGTAAATTCTTGAATAATTGTTCTCACATCAACGATAAGGGTTGTGCCGTAAGGCAGGCCGTTGAAAATGGGTTAATAAGCGAAAGTAGATATAACAGCTATGTGCAAATGTATAATGAGGTTAAAGATATAAAAGAATGGGAAAAGAAATAAAAAAGTGCTTGATTATTACAGGTGCGCCTGAAGATGATATTGATTATTATAAGCATTATATCGACGGAAGATTTATCATCGGTGCTGACAGCGGATATCAAAAATGTGTTAAATTAAATATCAAGCCAAATTTAATTATCGGTGATTTTGATTCCTCAACGAAACCTGATACGGATATTGAAACTATTGTCCTTCCTGTAAGAAAGGATGATACCGATACATTATCTGCTGTTAAAGAAGCAATTAAGCGTGGCTATAATGATATAATTATTTTAGGCGGTATAGGCAACAGATTTGACCATACTTATAACAATGTTTTAGTGCTTAATTTTTGCTTCGACAGAAATATTAAAGCCGTATTGATAAATAAGCATAATAAAATTGAAATTATTGAAAAGTCATATTCTTTTAAAAAAGACAATTACCCATATTTCTCTATGTATCCGCTGTTTGATGCGTGTATCGGTTTAACAACAAGAGGGACGCAATATGATTTAACAGATTTTACAATACCTGCAGATTGCTTGTATACGCAAAGCAATTCATTTAAAGATAATGTTGTAACAATTAATTATAAATCAGGAAAACTTTTGTTGATTTTAAGTAACGATTAGTAAGCTTTTGAATAGAATATAGTAAATAAAGCAAAAGAGGTGTTTACTATATGAAAAAAATGTGCAGACGGGATTATTTGTGGATAGCTTTCGGTGTTGGCTGTGTCATTGCTTGCTGCTGTCCTACTGTTTGGATAACAAGAATACTTGCGATTGTAGTAATCATTCTCGGAATAATGTGCTGTAGAAGGTAGGGGTATTTTTATGAAAGTTGTGCTTATTAAAAGTCCTAAATTTTTAGCGCCTATTCTTAGGCTGATGTTTAAAATAGATAAAGTGAAAAGTGAAACATAATTCAGCACGCCAAATCGGCGTGCTTTTTTAGTGAAAATATTTAGACTTATAATTGATTAATTACATATTATGTGATAAAATAATCTTAATAATGTTTATTGGTGATAGTATGACTGAAATCGAGAAAAAAATTGAAGAATTAAGAAAAACAATAAGATATCATTCTGACAGATATTATAATGATGACGCACCGGAAATTGAAGATTACGAATATGATATGATGATGCGTGATTTAAAGAAGCTTGAAGAAAAATATCCTCAATATGATACACCCGATTCACCCACAAAAAAGGTAGGCGGCAAAGCGGACAATTCCTTTGCAAGTGTTGAACATACTGTTAGGATGGAAAGTCTCCAGGACGCTTTTTCAAAGGACGAGCTTAGAGAATTTGATAACAGAGTCAGGGAAAGCGTTAAAACCGTTAACTATGTTGTTGAGCCTAAAATCGACGGGTTGTCAGTAAGCCTTGAATACCGTGATGGTGTATTTTTCAGAGGCTCTACACGAGGCAACGGTGACGTAGGCGAGGATGTAAGCGGAAATTTGAGAGTTATTCATAATATTCCTTTAAAGCTTAATAAACCGATACCTTATATCGAGGTTAGAGGAGAAGTTTATATGCCTAAAAAAAGCTTTGACAAGGTTGTGGACAGGCAGCTTCTCAGAGGCGAAAAGCCCTTTAAAAACCCACGAAATGCCGCTGCCGGTTCTTTAAGGCAAAAGGACAGCAGTGTTACCGCAACACGTGGTCTTGATATATTTGTATTTAACATTCAACAAATAGAAGGTGCACAGCTTACATCTCATAAGCAGTCAATTGATTTTATCAAAGAACTCGGATTTCATACTATTCCGACATATAAAAAGGTTGGAAACATTGAAGACGCTATTTCTGAAATTGACAGAATAGGTGAAGCGAGAGGTTCACTTGAATATGACATAGACGGAGCAGTTATTAAGGTTGATGATTTTTCACAAAGACAACAGCTCGGCTCTACCGCAAAATATCCTAAATGGGCGATTGCTTTTAAATATCCGCCGGAAGAAAAACAAACAGTATTAAGAGATATTGAAATAGCAGTCGGCAGAACAGGTGTTTTAACACCGACCGCTATTCTTGACAGCGTTCATCTTGCCGGTACAACAGTCAGCAGAGCCACACTTCATAATCAGGATTTTATTAACGAAAAAGGTATAGGCATAGGCGACATTGTAACAGTTCGTAAAGCAGGCGATATTATACCCGAAGTTTTATGCGTTAACGAGCATAATGCTAAAAATGTGTTCAAATTTCCTGAGTTTTGTCCATCTTGCGGTGAAAGCGTTTACCGTGATGAGGATGAAGCTGCAATCAGATGCATTAATCCCGAATGTCCGGCTCAACTTTTAAGAAACCTTATTCACTTCTGTTCAAGAGATGCTATGGACATTGAAGGCTTGGGTCCTGCAATTATCGAAACTTTTGTAAACGTGGGTATGATCAATAAAACTTATGATATTTATAATCTTAACCCTGATAAAATCGCAAGCCTTGAGGGATTTAAGCAAACAAGTGCAAAAAATATAATTAATTCGGTTAATAATTCAAAAAAGAATGATTTGTCAAAACTTATATTTGCTTTAGGTATTCGTCATATCGGCGCTAAAGCAGGCAAACTTTTGGCTGACCATTTTAAAAATATTGATGCTATTATGAATGCAAGCGTTGATGATATTCTTGAAATTGACGGCTTCGGTGTTGTTATGGCACAAAGTGTTGTTGAATTCTTTGAAAGCGACTCATCAAAAGAACTTATTGAAAAGCTAAAAGAAGTCGGAGTGAATATGATTTCCACAAATGTTGTTAAAGACAACAGATTTGAGGGTATGACATTTGTATTGACAGGTACACTTCCTACATTAAAGCGCTCTGAGGCATCAAGTATTATTGAGTCATTTGGCGGTAAAGCTTCATCTTCGGTTTCTAAGAAAACTACTTATGTATTAGCCGGCGAGGAAGCAGGCTCAAAGCTTGATAAAGCAAATAGCCTTGGTGTAGAAGTTATAAACGAAGAACAGTTTAAGGAAATGATTAAATGAGAGAAGTAAGAAAAAAGCAAAAAAATTTTTATAAGTTTTTAAAAAGTCTTGTAATATTCAGTGTAGTATTTATTTTTATTTATATCGGTGCGCAGCCGTATGTAAAGTCGTTTAACGAAACGCTTGCTGTTGCCGTAAACTACGCTTGCGATATATTGGTTATTATCAATCTAGTTGTTATATTTCTATATTATTCAAAGTATGGAAAAGTTGAATCGTTTCTCAAGGATATTGAAAATGAACTTGAAGACGCAGGTTATTATATTAATTCTCGTGATAAAGAAAGCATTGAACAAAGATGCGTGACGATTTCAAACGATTTAGAAAAAAACGGATATAAAATGGATAAGCTTGTTGAAGTTAAGGATTTTTCATTTGACACAAGAGCAATTAAAGGCAATAATTATTTTTATATTGTCAACATTGAAAAAGTAGATAAAAATGACATTTTGGCTTATCTTGATGAAATGATTTATGATTTAACTTCAAATCTTTTTAGAAGAAAAGGCAACGGCGTACTTTGCTTTATTACAGATACTGCTTATGATGACGCAATTGAAATCAGCAAAATGATTACACCGCTCGGAAGAAAAGGTCAAATGAAAATCGCACTTGCGATTGACGAAACCGACACAGGCAATGTTTACTTCCAAGGAAGAGAAGAAAATAAAAACAAAACTCAGATTGCAAATTTTGTAATGAACTGCGAAATGCCTGTTAAGGATAAATTTATACATAAAGAGAAGTTGCCTTATCAAAAGGAACTTGAAAAAAAGGCGGAAAAATTCACGTTAAAAGATTTTAATAACGGAAATTTCTATATTCATTAATTGGAGATGAAATGCTATGAATGATAAAGCAAAAAAATATTTTGATTCATTAAAAGGTAAAAAGGTGGCTTTTGTCGGTATGGGCGTTGCTAACATTCCGTGTGCTGAGTTTTTTGCAAAGCTTGGAATTGATGTTTACGCTTGTGACAAAAGAGATAAGGACTATATAGGCAAGGATATTTGTGATAAGCTTGAAAAGCTTGGTGTTAATTTTTCATTAGGTGAAAATTATCTTGATGTTTTGCCGAAAATGGACCTTGTTTTTCGTTCTCACGGTATTTTGCCTTTTCAAAATCCTTGGATAGGAGAGTGCATTGAAAGAGGACAAAGGGTAACAACGGAAATGGAAGTTTTCTTTAAACTTTGCCCGTCTAAAATTATTGCAGTTACAGGCTCTAACGGTAAGACAACAACAACAACACTTATTTCTAAATTCCTTGAAGCACAGGGCAAAAAAGTATATTTAGGCGGTAATATCGGCAAGGCACTTATGCCCGAACTTGAAACTATCACCGAAAACGATATTGCGGTTGTTGAGCTTTCATCATTTCAGCTTTTAACTATGGGCAATATGAAAAACACTCCCGATGTTGCAGTTGTTACTAATATTGAATGTACTCACCAAGACCATCACGTAAACCTTGATGAATATGTTGATGCAAAGAGAAATATTTTAATCTATCAAAACAGCAATTGCCGTACAGTTTTAAATGCTGATTGCGATTATTCAATCGGTAACAGAGTTTACCACGATATGAGATATGATGTCAGGGGTAAGCTTGCCGAATTTTCAATCAAGCATAAGGTCGATAACGGCTGTTATATGAATGATAAGGGCGAAATTATTTATAATGATAATGGTAACGAAACATTTATTATGAATAGTTGCGATATTGCAATTCCGGGTACTCATAATATTGAAAATTATTGTACTGCAATTTCAGCCACTTGGGGTCTTGTTGATATTTCTGTTTACGGCAAAATTGCAAAAACCTTTGGCGGAGTAGAACACAGAATTGAATTTGTGAGAGAATTTGACGGTGTTAAATATTATAATGACTCAATCGCAACTTCTCCTTCACGTGTTATCAGCGGCTTAAGGGCGTTCAATAAGAAAATTATTGTTATTATGGGTGGCTCTGATAAGGGTAATGATATGAGCGAAATGGTGCCCGACATATTAAAGTATGTTAAAGTTCTTGTATTAAACGGCGCAACTGCCGACAAGATTTATGATACCGTTACTTCGTTTGACGGATATAATGAGTCAGGACTTAAAATAATTAAAACAGATGTTCTTGAAAATGCTCTTATTGAAGCAAAAAATGCAGCTCAAAAGGGTGATGTCGTTTCACTTTGCCCTGCTTGCCCGGCATTTGACCAATTTAAAACATTTGAATACAGAGGCAGAAAATTTAAAGAACTTGTAAATGGATTTGAGGATTAATGGATAATACAGTTGAATTATTAAAAAAATTAACGTCAACAGTCGGCGTATCGGGTGAAGAAGAAAATATAGTTACTCTTTTAAAGGATATACTCAAAAAGTACGGTAATGTAAGTGTTGATTCAATGAACAACGTTTATTGTACCTTTGGGCAAGGCTATCATTTTTTACTTGATGCTCATCTTGATGAGATTGGTATGATTGTTACTGATATAACAGACGACGGATTTATTAAAGTAAATCGTTGCGGCGGAATTGACAGAAGAATGCTTTTGGGTTATGAGGTGTCCGTTTGGGGAAAGGAAGAGGTTAAAGGAATAATTTCAACCTTACCGCCTCATTTGCAAAATGCAGATGATGAAAAGAAAGTTTCCGAATTTAAAGATATTTCAATTGACGTCGGAATGAGTAAAGAGAAAATTAAAAAAATTGTATCTCTCGGAGATAAGGTTACATTTAAGCGTAATTTCACTCCGCTTTTAAACAGTCAATTGTCTGCCTCCTGCCTTGATGACAGAGCAGGTATTGCTTCGATTTTATTATGTCTTGACCGGCTTAAAAATCTACCTTGTAAAATAACCGTTATGTTTTCTTCTCAAGAGGAGCTTGGTACAAGAGGTGCTAAAATCGGCGCTTTTTCAAAGGGTGTTGATGAATTTATTTGCGTTGACGTTTCGTTTGCTTACACTCCTAATTGCGACAAGGCAGATTGCGGAGAAATAGGCAAGGGTGCAATGATTGGTTTTTCTCCTATTCTTGATAAGAATATTTCAAAAAAGCTCGTTAATATTGCAAAGAAAAATAATATACCGTATCAATGCGAAATTATGTCAGGCAGTACGGGAACAAATGCCGACGTAATCTCTCTTTGCGAGAGCGGTATAAAGGGCGCTCTTATATCAATTCCCGAAAAATATATGCACCAGCCCTGTGAGGTTGTTGACGTTAATGATATTGAAAGCGTGAGCAATTTAATTTACGCTTATATCAGTGAAAAGGCAGGTGAGCCGAATGCTTAAAGATTTATGCTTATTAAACGGCACATCGGGTGATGAGAGTGCCGTAAGGGATTATATAATCTCTAAAATAAAAGATAATTGTGAATATAAGGTTGACGCATTAGGCTCAATTATCGCATTTAAAAAGGGCAAAAAAAGAACAAATAAAAAGGTAATGATTTGCGCTCATATGGACGAAGTCGGTTTTATTATTACCGATATTACAGATGACGGATATTTGAAATTTGCACCCGTTGGCGGTATTGATGCGAGAATTGTTGCTGACAGAAAAGTGACAATTAATAATATTAACGGCGTAATAGGTTTAAAACCTATTCATCTACTTTCATCTGATGAAAAAGAAAAGGCAGTAAGCTTCAAAAATCTTTTTATAGACATCGGCGCAAAGGATAAGTCGGATGCCGAAAAATTTGTATCTTTGGGCGACTTTGCGTATTTTTCGAGTAATTATTATGAGTTTGGCGAAGGCTTTATTAAAACAAAAGCACTTGATGATAGAATCGGCTGTATGCTTATGATTGAGCTAATTAACAGTGATCTTGAATATGACACATATTTTTGCTTTAACGTTCAGGAGGAAGTTGGCTTAAGAGGCTCGAAATGTACCTCATTTGATATTCAACCCGATATTTCTGTAATTTTGGAGTCAACAACTGCAGCTGATTTATGCGGCGTTACCGGCGGGGATAGGGTTTGCGTTTTGGGTGACGGTCCTGTTATATCTTTTATGGACGGCAGAACTGTTTACGATAAGACTTTATATAATCTTGCACGAAAGACAGCAGATGATAATAATATCCCTGCACAGACTAAAACTGCAATTGCCGGCGGAAATGATGCAGGTTCAATTCAAACAAGCGGTAAGGGAAGCAAAGTTATTGCAATATCGCTTCCAAGCAGATATATTCACTCCTCATCAAGCGTTGTAAAGAGTGATGATATCGAAAATACAAGAAAGCTGTTAAATAAATTACTACCTAAGCTATATGATTAAATTAATTGATAATCCCGACGAATTTGATACTTTTAATAAGGACGATATATTTTTTATCCGCATTATGTCCTTGTTGAAAGCATATTCAACTGAATATAACTTTGCGCTTTTTTACAAGCAAATTGATGAAAGCGAAAACATAACGGCAATTATTTCACGACTTGATAATGATTATACAGTTTGCCATAATGATAACTTCAATCAAAAAGAACTTGACGATTTTTTCAAAACGCTTGGATTTAATTCAATCCTATGCGATGAAGATTTAAAGTTGTCTTTTTCCTATGATTACGGAATAACAATGGCAACAAATAAAAAGATTGAAAAAACTATAAATTATGCCGAGATTGATGAATACCCAAAACTTATGGATTTATTTAATTTGGAGGATTATTCGTCAGCTGATTTTGAAAGTTGGTATGTTGACGTAAGCCACAGAATCAGGCACGGTGCGGCAAAAGCCGTAACACTGAATATTAATGGCGAAATAATTTCAAGTGGCATATTTTCGTCGATATATAATAATGACGCAATATTGACTGCTGTGTCCACCCAATCTGAATTTAGACGAATGGGGTATGCAAGTGCTCTTGTCAGCGCAATGGTTTGCGATATAAAGGGCAAAGTATATTTGATGCGTGACAAGAATAAAAACGAAGAGTTTTACAAAAAACTCGGATTTGAAAATATCGGCTATTGGAGAATGTATAAATGAACGAATTTTTTAAAATTGATAAAAGAATAACGGATGCTTCTGATAATGCGTTAAAGCTTTGCAAAAAACAATTTGAATATATAGATGAAATAACAGAATATAATCAGCAAAAGGTGCAAAAGGCCTTTATCGATAACAGAATTTCAGAAAGCCATTTTTGTACAAGTACAGGCTATGGCTACGGCGATATCGGTCGAGAAGCTCTTGATAAGGTATGGGCACAGGTTTTAGGTGCTGAGTCAGCTTTAGTTCGCCACAACTTCACTTGCGGCACACACACTTTATCAACTGCACTTTTCGGTGTTCTCAGACCGGGAGACACAATGCTTTGCGTTTCAGGCACACCTTATGACACTATTCACAATGTTATAGGAATCAGCGGCGAGGGAATGGGTTCGCTTAAGGATTTTGGAATTAAATATCAAGAAGTAGCACTTAAAAACGAACGGCTTGACTATGAGGCAATAGAACACGCAGTTAACGAAAATACCACAATGGTTTATATTCAAAGAAGCAGAGGCTATGAACTCAGACCAAGCCTTTCTGTTGACGAGATTGGTAAGGTCTGCAAAATTGCCAAGAAAAGAAATCCCAATGTAATTGTAATGGTTGATAACTGCTACGGTGAATTTGTTGAAAAAAGTGAACCGACGCAGGTTGGCGCTGATTTAATCGCAGGTTCTATGATTAAAAATGCAGGCGGAGGAATCGCAACTACAGGCGGATATATCGCCGGCAGGAAAGACCTTGTTGAAAAATGTGCTTACAGGCTCACAACACCGGGACTTGGCAGTGAGGTTGGCGCAACAATCGGTATGAACAGGCAACTTTATATGGGTTTGTTTTTTGCCCCTCATACAGTCGGCGAGGCACTTAAGAGTGCAGTTTACATATCGGCATTATATGAAAGCTTCGGATATGATGTAACTCCTCGCTATAATGAAATCAGGCACGATATTGTTCAATCCTTAGGGCTTGAAAACGCTGAAAGCCTTGTTGCTTTTTGCCAGGGTATTCAAAGCGGCAGCCCTATCGACAGTTATCTTTTACCTGAGCCTTGGGATATGCCGGGATATGACAGCAAGGTGGTTATGGCGGCAGGCGCATTTACTCTTGGTTCTTCAATTGAACTTTCTGCTGACGCACCAATCAGAGAACCGTATTATGCATGGATTCAGGGTGGTTTGAATTTTCACAGTGCCAAGCTTTGCGCACTCTTAGCCGCACAACAAATGGAAGATAAAGGACTTTTAAAATGAGTGAATATAATTTCAAAGGAATAAAGCCTGAAAGTATTGAGCTTCTTTGCTTAAACAGATTTAATGACTCTAAGGAATTTTATGAAGAACATAAGCTTGAACTCAAAGATGGAATAACTGTTCCTATGAGACAAATTGTTCTCGATTTAAGCGGCTTAATGTATGATATTGACGATAAAATGCTTACTGACCCTGTAAGGAGCGTTTCAAGAATATACAGAGACACACGTGGCAACAGAAGTAAGATAAAATACAGAGAAAACATGTGGCTGATGCTTAGAAGATATAAAAAAGAATACCCCTCAGCTCCGTTTTTCTATTTTGAATTTTATCCTAACAGTTTTGGATACGGCTTGGCTTTTTGGACGTGGAAACAATCGGCATTTAAAGAAGTTCACAATCTCATTATTGAGCATCCGGGCAGGTGGTTAGATGCTGTTGACGCATGCAAGCAGGCAGGTTTAACTTATGATGCAAGAGATAACTATAAAAAAGATATGTATCCAAATGCACCCAAAGAGATAAAACCGTATTTGAGCGCAAAAAATATGGAGTTTAGCTATAGTTCGTTTGATATGAACAGGATTAATTCTCAATCTCTTATTGACGAATTAAAGCTTGCGTTTGATTTAGCAAGACCAATGTACTCTTTTTGGGCCGACGCTTATGATAATATGCTTGATAAAGGTATAATTAAACCGGAAGACGCTATAAGATAATAGGTGATTTTTTGTTAAGATTTGTATTTGGCAGAAGTGGCTGCGGGAAAAGCAGTTTTGTTTTTAATGAAATAAAAAAGCTTGTAGAAAGCGGAGAGAATAATATAATACTCTTAACTCCGGAGCAATATTCTCTTGTTGCAGAACGCAGACTTTTAATGGATTTAGGCGAGGATATGGTCAACTGTGTTGACAACTCGTCTTTTTCTCGTATTTCAAACGATGTGAAAAAGAAATACGGATGTGATACTTTGCCTGCTCTATCCAAAGGAGGCAAGGTTATATTAATGTGCAAAGCTATCGATAACTGCAAAGATAAATTTCAGCTTTTCAATAAAAAACTCGATTCGCTGAACTTTGTTTCATCAATGATTAAGATTTACGATGAAATGAAATCTTGTAATCTTGATTCTTTTCAAATTAATGAATTATCTAAAAATATCGAAAATGATGTTTTATTTAAGAAATTAAGTGATATTTCACTTGTTATGAGCAGTTTTGAAGAACTTATTAACGGCAAATTTAACGATTCTTCAAATGAACTTAACAGAATTTATAACCAAATTTTTGATAAAAATTATTTTAAGGATAAATATATTTTTATTGACGGATTTAACGGCTTTGTTGCACAAGAATATAAACTTCTTGAATTAATAATAAGCGAATCAAAATGCGTAACAATTACTCTTTGCAGTGACTCGTATGACAGCAAAGATAATTTTAATCTTTTCGCCTATGTAAACAATTCAGCTAAAATCATAAAAAAAATTGCCGATAAATCAAATGTTAAAACCGAAATTGTTAAATTAGAAAATAATTTTAGATTCAATAATGATGAATTAAAAGCTGTTGAAAGTCACTTTTTTGAAAATTGTAACCGTATTCTTGATTCTAATGAAAATATACATATTTATGCATCTAAAAACATATCTGACGAATGTGATTATGTATCAAGAAAAATTAAATCACTATTAAGAAATGGATATAAAGCATCTGAAATTGCGGTTATAACACGTGACTTAAATAAATATTTAAGTGAACTTGAATATAGTTTTACAAAATATGAGGTACCTTATTTTAAAGATGAAAGGCAGCCGATTAATTCTCAGTCGCTTGTGGTAATGATAGAATTTATGCTTAGATGTATCAATTTTTCATTCAAAAGCGACGATGTTCTGAGCCTTGCAAAAACAGGACTTACCGACATTTCAGATGAGGATATAAACGATATCGAAAATTACGTTTTTCTTTGGAATATCAATGGCTTAAAATGGACAAAACCGTTTAACAATTCAACTAAGGGTTTTGTAAATGAATTAGACGAAAGCGATAAAAAAGCGCTTGATAAAATTAACGAAACAAGAGAAAGACTTATTAAACCGCTTGTTGCTTTTAAGTCCGCCGCAAAAAGCAGGAATTCAAGAGAAATAAGCGAAGCAATTTATAATACTTTAATTTCATATAAAGCTGACAAAAAAATTAAAGAATATGCTATAGAACTTGATAAAAACGGCTTTTATACTCTTGCAAACGAACAGGGAAGGGTATGGGAGCTTATAATGAATATTTTAAATCAGCTCGCAACAACTCTTGGCGAAACCGATTTAAAAACCTACGCTCAAATGTTTTCCCTCATTATTTCAAGTGAAGATTTAGGTAGTGTGCCAAGCGGAATTGACAATGTTCAAATAGGTCAGGCAGATAGAATCAGAACAGATAATCCTAAAGCTGTATTTGTTTTGGGTGCTAACGAAGGTGAATTTCCGCAGGCAGTAAACGGCGGAGGTCTATTATCAGAGTCTGAACGCAGAATTATGCTTGATAATGATTTTAAACTTTATTCATATGGCGAAATTATTAATCTTCAGGAAAGATATTTTGCATATATGGCATGCTCTTGTGCAAGTGACAAGCTTTATATTTCTTATCTTAAAGGAAACGGTAAGGACTATTCGCCGTCAGAAATTGTAACTGATATAGAGCAAAAGTATAAAGTTTTTAAAGAATACGATTTTTCTTATTTTAAAGATATTGACCTCGTTGAAACCGATAAAAACGCATTTGAACTTATGAGTGAAAGATTTTATGAAAACACACCTTTTTACTCATCACTCAAAGAATATTTTAAAAATGACAGCAGATATTCGTCGATTGAATATATTGCTCAAAACAAACCTTTGATTATTAAGGATAAAAAGAAAGCAAAAGAGCTGTTTGGAAAAGATATGTATATCTCAGCCTCAAGAATTGAAGATTTTTATAACTGCCCGTTCAGATATTTTTGCAAATTCGGTCTTTCAGCTAAGAAAAGAACAAAGGCTGAGATTGATCCGATGCAACGTGGCACACTTATACACTTCGTTCTTGAAATGATTTTATCAGATGTCGGAACCAAGAAATTATCAACTCTTGATTACACTCAAATTAAAGAACTTGTTGATAAATACATAACTAAATATTTTGAAGATAAAATGTCATTAATTAAAGGTCAAAACAAGCATTTTGATTATAATTTTAAAAGATTATCAAAACTTGTTTATGATGTTGTTATGCATTTGTCAAACGAATTTAAAAATTGTGATTTTGAGGCTAAAGCCTTTGAATTGTCAATAGATAAGGACGGAGAAGTTAAACCGCAAGCGTTGCCCCTTGAAAGCGGAGGAAGTATTCAAATAAGAGGTTCTATTGACCGTGTAGACGTTTATGATTTTAACGGCGAAAAATACGTAAGAGTTATTGATTATAAGTCAGGAGTCAAGAAATTTAAACTTTCAGATATTTTAGATGGTCTTAATTTGCAAATGTTTGTTTATCTTTTTGCTCTTTGCGATGACAAAAATGCTGCGCTTAACGGTGTTCCTGCAGGCGTTCTTTATATGCACGCAGCAAGAAATATACTCAATTTCAATTCGCCTATTGAGGCAAAAAATAATTTAGAAAACAAAAAAGAATCAAGATTTAAAATGAACGGTATTGTGCTTTCTGATAACGATAATGCGATTGCAAAGGCAATGGAGCATGAACTTGAAGGTAAATATATTCCTGTCAGTGCAAGTGTAAAGGGCGTAAAAGGTGATTTGATAACGCTTGAACAGCTTGGATTACTCCATAAAAAAATAAATTCACTTGTTAAAAAAATGGGAAATGAACTTCAAAACGGAGTAATTGAGCGTGCACCTATAAAAAATTCGACGCATTTAAACACCTGCGATTATTGCGATTATAGTGATATTTGCGCCAATACTAAAGCGATTTATAATAAAATCGGAGCAAATTTGAAAGATGAGCAAGTTATTGAAAGCTTGCACAAGGAGTTTGAAAACGATGCCGGAATGGACAACACAACAGAATAATGCTATTAATGCAAGAGGCAGAAATATTCTTGTCAGCGCTGCCGCAGGCTCTGGCAAAACTGCTGTTCTTGTTGAAAGGGTAATCAAAAAAATAACTGATAATGAAAATCCTGTTGATATTGATAAGCTGCTTATTGTTACGTTTACCAACAATGCCGCCGCTGAAATGAAATCAAGAATCACTAAGTCTTTAAAAGATATTTTGAGAAACGAGCCTTTTAATAAAAATGCATTAAGGCAACTTAATTTAATGAGCAATGCGCAAATTTGCACTATTGACTCATTTTGCATAAGACTTGTCAGAGAAAATTTTTTCGAACTTGGTATTAATCAAGATTTTACAAATTTGGACGAAAATGAATCAAGCCTACTTGAAGATAACATAATAAATAACATTATCGACGAGCATTTTGAAGAAAACGACGATTTATTAATTAAGGTTTTAGAACATTTTAATAAGCCTGACAGCGAAAAGCCTTTTATAAATGTTATTAAAAGGATAAGGAGATTTATTTACGCTCAGCCTTTCCCTTATCGCTGGGCATATAATATGGCGGAGCTTTACAATCCTGAAATACCGTTTGAAAATACAGTTTGGTATAAATACGTTATTGATGAGGCAAATTATCTTATTTCGCTTGCCAAGCAAAGTGTTAAAGACAATTTTGATTTGCTTAAAGAAATCAATGATGAAAAATTATATCAAAACTTTAAAGCAACATTTCAAGATGATGCTAAAATAATTGATACTTTTAGCGAAAAAATAAACTCTTCTTGGGATGATACGGTTGAATTAGGGATTCCTAAGCTATCAACATTGCCAAGAACAACTAAACTTGACAAATATATTGCAAACCTTATTAAAGCAAACAGAGAGGCTTATAAGGGTATTTTGACAAAAAAAATACCGCCGCTTTTTATTTGCTCATCAGAAGAATATAAAAATAATCTCAAACAGCTTTATACTATTATGATTAAGCTTATTGATACCGTTAAAGAGGTTGACAAGCGCTTAATGGAGGAAAAAAATGAAAGAAATTCATATACTTTTTCCGACACAGAGCATTTTGCCATTAATCTTTTATTTAGTATTGATGGGGATAAAATCGTTAAAAAAGACCTTGCTAACAGGCTTTCAGACGAGTTTGAAGAAATACTTGTAGACGAATATCAGGATACAAATGAAGCGCAGGATTTGCTGTTTACATATCTATCAAACGGTCATAATTTGTTTACCGTAGGTGATATAAAGCAAAGCATTTATCGCTTTAGGCTTGCAATGCCTAATATTTTTAATGATAAAAGAAAACACTATGCGCTTTATGATGAAAAAGACAGTAATATAAGTTCTAAAATCATTTTAGATAAGAATTTCAGGAGTTCAAAGGGTATTTGTGACTATGTAAACTTTGTTTTCTCTCATCTTATGAGTGAAAAAGTCGGTGAAATTAATTATGATAAGCAGGATTGGCTTAATTACGGCGCAAAATACGAGGAGAATGATGCTGTTTGTGCTCAAATCAATATAATTGACAAGGTAAAAGGTGAGGAGACAAATAAGCTTGAGGCGTTGCAAATTGCTAAGCTTATAAAGGAAAAGGTTGAAAACAAAGAGCAAATTAAGGATGGAGACACATATAGAAATATAAGATACAGCGACTTTGCAGTTCTTTTCAGAAAAATGAAAAATATTGTCGAGGATTATGTGGAAGTATTTACAGATATGGCAATACCTGTTGTATGCGATAATTCAAGCAGCCTTTTTGAAAGCAACGAAATTAAGATAATATTATCATTTTTGAGAACAATTGATAATCCTACTAAGGAAATTTCGCTTATTTCAACAATGATGTCGCCGATTTACGGTTTCACACCGGATGAACTTGCCGAAATAAGAATTGAAAACAAATATAAAAATTTCTATTTTTCTTTATCAAATTCAAAAATGCCTAAAGCAGTAGCTTTTGTTAATGATATCAAGAATTTGAAAAAACTCAGCGTGACTATGTCCGTTTCTAATTTTATAAGATACCTTATTGAAGAAAAGGGAATAGTTGCATTTATAAACGCTATGGGAAACGGTGAGCAAAGGTATCAGCATATTTTATCCTTAATTTCTTTTGCGCAAAGATTTGACGCAGGTGTTAATATCGGACTGACATCTTTTATCAGATACGTTGATAAAATTATTGAATCAAATTCAAGTGTTGATTCAAAGGCATCACTTTCAGGAAATGATGACGCTGTTACAATTATGACAATTCATCATTCTAAAGGCCTTGAATTTCCGGTGTGCATTTTAGCCGGTACGTCAAAAAGGTATAATACAGACGAGCTTAGCGATGATTTGCTGATTAATACTAAATATGGATTTGGCGTTAAAATTCATAATGAGGAAATGATGTATAATGTTCCGTCACTTCCTTATGCCGTTATTAAATCAAAAAACGCAAATGAATTAATGAGCGAAAATTTAAGAGTATTATATGTTGCTATGACAAGAGCTAAGGAGCAATTTATTACATTTATCTCATGTCAAAACTTAGAAAGCAAAGTCAATAAAAAGCTTGTTGCAAATCTTGTAGGCGGAAAAATAACGCCTTATACCGTTAATTCCTGTACCGGTGACGGCGATTTGCTTCTTCTTTGTGCACTGTTTCATAAAGACGGTAAAGTGTTAAGAGATTATTCAGAAATACCTCTTTTACCGGATTTGGCGGAATTTGATATGAGCATAAGTATTATTGAACCTGAAGAATACAGTGAGAAAGTACAAAAAGAAGTTATAGCAGAGCCTAATAAGGAGATTATTAAAGAAATAAGCGATAAGCTTTCATATAAATATGAATATCTTCCGCTTTCGACCGTTGCATCAAAAATGACCGCTTCATCTCTTGATGACAGCGACAATAATTTTGAATTTATTACTTCTTCCAAACCGGCATTTATGAACAAGGCTGAAATGACGCCTGCGCAACGTGGCACGGCTATGCATACATTTATGCAATTTTGTGATTACGAGAAAGCTAAAGATGACCTTGAAACAGAAATATCGAGGCTTCTAAGTTGCGGCTTTATATCAAACGAGCAAGCAAACGCTCTTGACAAAGCAAAGCTTAATTCATTCTTTTCATCAACTTTTGCAGGCAGAATGTTTAATTCAGATAATATTTATCGTGAAATTAAGGTTTCTACATTCGTAAAAGCAAACGATATTTATGATATCAAATTTAACAACGATATACTTGTTCAAGGAATTGCCGATTGCGTTTTTGAAGAAAACGGCGAACTTATACTTGTCGATTATAAAACCGATAGAGTGAAAAATGAAAATGAACTTCTTGACAGATATAAAAAGCAAATAGCATTTTACCGCATGGCTATTGAAAAAACGCTTAAAAAGCCTGTTAAAGAAGCGGTTTTATATTCTTTCTGTCTTGAAAAGGTATGTATATATAAATAATTTTAAAAAATACTTGCATTTGCTCGCAACTTGTGGTAATATATCAAAGCGAAATGTAGAAAACCAGTAAAGAGGTGAAAATAAATGAAGGACGGCATCCATCCAAACTACGATACTTGCACAGTTAAGTGTGCTTGCGGCGCTACTTATGAAACTAAGAGCACTAAGAGCGAATTGAAGGTTGACATCTGTTCAAAGTGCCACCCGTTTTATACCGGTAAGCAGAAGCTTGTTGATACAGGCGGACGTGTTGACAGATTCAATAAGAGATATGCAAAAAAAGGCTAATCTAAAAAATGAAGGCAACGGTATTTTATCGTTGCCTTGTTTTTTGTCGGTGAAATATGAAAGAATATAAAACAGTTGAATTTGAGAGTAAAGACGAATTTGTTGAAAAGAAATCACGCTTTATAGGCTATGTTAAGCCTGTTAAAACGCAGGAGGAAGCAACGAATTTTATAAATTCAATAAAGTCAAAGCATTGGGATGCTACGCATAATGTTTCCGCATTTGTGCTGAGGGAAAATAATATTCAGCGCTCAAGTGATGACGGTGAACCGAGCGGAACGGCAGGTGTTCCCACGCTTGACGTACTGCTTAAGGAGAATTTAGTTGACGTTTGCGTTGTTGTCACCCGTTATTTCGGCGGAACGCTTTTAGGCGCAGGCGGTCTTATAAGAGCGTATTCTCATTCATCTAAAATTGCGGTTGACGCAGGTCATATAATTACTATGGCGCCGTGCAAGGTATTAAGCGTAAGCGTTGACTACAGCTTTTATGACAGGCTTAATATTTTGCTTTCCGAGTTTAATGCAAATATTGAAAACAGTGAATTTACAGATAATGTAACGGTAACTTTTTCTGTAAGAGAAAATACAGTACCGCTTCTTCAGGATAAGCTAACGCAGCTTAGCAACGGTAAATATATTTTTAAAGAAATCGGCGAAAAATTTGCAAAGGTTGAATAAAATTAGCAAAACCTACCAATCATTAATTTGAAAGGTAGGTTTTTTATTTTGAAATTCAATAAGCTTTTTATCCCGATTTTTTTATCATTTGTACTTATTTTAGGTATCACTCAACCTGTTGTGGCGGCGGTTAAAACAAGCGAGGGAATAAGTAATAAGGTTTTCAGGCTTCATATTCTCGCTAATTCCGACTCGACAGAGGACCAAAATATCAAGCTTATGCTTAAAAATTATATTCTTGAAAATACGCAGGATATAATCGGCGGCAAAACTCTTGACGAAGCAATCAAAAATGCTAAAAACAATACTAAAGAAATTACCGATATGTGCAACGATTATTTAAAATCAAAGGGTTTAGAGTATAAGGTCAAAGTAAACGTTGTTAAAGAATATTTCAAAACCCGTGTTTATGACGATTTTACACTTCCTGCCGGTAAATACAATTCTCTTAAAATTGAAATAGGCGAGGGGAAAGGGCACAATTGGTGGTGTATTGTTTTTCCGAGCGTTTGCCTTTCAGCCTGCAGTGAATCCATGAGCGATTATTTAGACGATGACGAAATGAACCTTGTGTCAAACACTTATTCGCCTAAATTTAAGGTTGTAGAGCTTTATGAATCCGCAAAAGAAAAAATCGAAAATTTGAGATAAACTATAATTTATAATTAATTCTTCCTAAACACATCGAGCATATGCTGTGAAAAGCCAACTAAATCTTCACGCTCGCATATGACTGATAAGAACTTCATATATTCTTCAAATTCTTTTTTATTTAGCATATTTAATTTATTTGAGTATAAATATGACAGCATATCGACGCCAACGAAATGAAGTCTGGTAACATTATAATTTTCCATTAGCTTGTCAATATCGTTTTTTCTATATAATTCAAAAATTCCGTTAGGGCTTGAATATGCGTGAAAATTATCATCTATTAAACCTTTGTCAATATAATCAAGTATTCGTTTTTTATAAAACATTTTGTAAATCGTAGTGTCATTATTACAATAAGAAGAATATATAATTCCACCGATTTTTGCAACCCTTATCGCTTCGCTTAATGCCTTGTGCTTGTCACTATCATTAAATAAGTGATACATCGGTCCGAGTAATAAAACTATGTCATAAGTATTATCCTCAATAAAAGATAAATCACAAGCGTTACCCTCAAAAACTTTGATTTTATGTTCTGTTTTAATCTTTGATTTAAGTATTTCTATATTATGTGGGACAAGCTCAACACTTGTTATATCATATCCCATATCAGCAAGCGTAATCGAATATCTGCCGGTACCTGCACCTATTTCAAGAATTTTTGAATTAGGTGTCAGGTACTTTTTTATGTATTTCATAGTTATTAGATATTCCGGTAAATGCGTTTTGCTTTTTAATCTGTTATCTTCGTCATATTTATTATAAAATTCAATTACTTCTTTCATCATTTATCTCCTTTTCAAATTCAGTTATTGTCATTTTATCGTTGATAATTTTTTCTTTACCGTTGGGTTTATATCCGAGTTTTTGATATAGGTGAACATTTTTCTTTTCCTCTTTAATTGTATCGAGTTGCCAATGTTTATAATTTGAATAAAGTTTTTCTATATCAATAATTGCTTTTGTTGCATAGCCTTTATTTTGATATTTTGGAAGCACAAACAATCTTGCAAGTATTGCTGTATCGTTTTTAGTTGCAATCCAAATTTGACCTACTTTTGTGCTATTGTGAATTATCCAATACATTTGAAAACTCGACTTTTTTGTTCTTGATACAAATTTTGCAAATGACTCTTTGCAGGGACTTGTTTCATCGTAATATTTTTCATATATAGGTTTAAAACATTTCTTTTGCATACTATATGCTTTTAAAAGTTCATAAATTTCAATTTTGATAACCATTTAAATACCTCCTAAAAAATAACTGCTGACAAACAAACGTGTTCGTCAGCAGTTTAATTTATGCTATAAAAATCTAATTACCGCTATTGAACACAACGCAAATAAGCCCAAGCATAATGCTTAGGTTGTTTATACATAGCGCTGTTGTTCAATTTTGTAATCAAACAAGTCATAATAATTACCTCTTTTTAAAAATAACATATACTTTACCCTTTGTCAAACAAAAAATGAATAAGCTCTGTAATATTGCCAAAAACGTTTGCATAAGTATTGATAGAAACTGTAAAGGAGATTCGTTATGGAGCTAAGCAAAGAATTTAAAGAAATGAACTGTAATGAAACAAGAGAAAGAATAAACGAGAGCTTTGACGTTGACTTTCAGCTTAATTTGCCGCAATATCTTGATGATATTGACACTCTTGTAAAATGTTGCGTCAAAAACGTTGTCGCCGATTATGACTTATCGTCATCGTCAATTATTATTTACGGAAAAAGTATAATCACGGTTATGTATAAAGCAAGCGACGGCTCTACGCTTTCCAATATATTTGAAGAAGAGTTTTCAAAAACGTTTGACATAACGTCTTGCGATTATCCCGATTTTGCCGAGGTTAATGTTTTTACCGCTTATTCAAACAGCCGCCTTGTAAATCAGCGCAGAATCGACGTTCACACGGCTTTAAATGCTCAAATAAACGTTTTTTGCAAAAGATGCACCCATTGTCTTTCCTCATGCGAAAGCGCTTTCATCAAAAACAGAGAAAAAAATGTTTTAAACATTAAGGCAACAGGCGTATCGTCAGTCGATTTTGACGAAGTTTTTTCACTTGGCAAAAATGACAGTCAAATAAAAAATATAATAAATACATATATTGACTGTTCGGTATCGGATAAAAAAATTATAAAAGATAAAATGCTTGTAAAGCTTGATTGCGAGCTGTCAATTGTTTATTGCAACGAAAGCGGCAAGAGCGACAAGATAAAATACAATTTTTCAACAAGCAGAATTATTGATATTGCAAATTGCCTTGAAACTGATTATTCGATTATTGACGCAAGAGTTTGCCAGCTATATGTTAAGCCAAAGGTAAATAATGACAACAAGCTTTGCGATATCGAAGCTGTCGGTAGAATTGCGGTAAGCTATAAAATATGCTCAATTGAAAAAGAAAGTTTTTCTGTTGATTCGTACATTCCGCATTTTAAAACGATAAGTCAAACCGATAAGTTGTCAATTAAATCTAATCCCATTTATTACTACGATTCAAAAAGCTTTGAGTTAACTTTTGAAAATGATAAAAGCATTGTTGAAATTGTTGACCTAAATGCACAAATAGTAAAGGTAAATGTTGTATCGTCAACACTTAATTGTGCCGTGCTTTTAAGATTTTTCTATTTAGACGAAGGCTCACAACTTTGCTATTATGAAAAGGAAGAAATTTACAGCCTAAAGCTTAATGATATTGAAATGAACGGTGAAGCGGGAGTAAATCTTTTAAATTATGATTTTGTAATAAATAATACAAGCAAAATCAATTTAAGGCTTAGTATTGATTATACTGCTTTTCTTTATCAAGAGGAAAATATCGAGTATATAACGGATATTTCAACCGAGGAAATGCTTGATGATTCAAATACACCGCAGCTTACATTATATTTTGCAAAGAAAAACGAAAGTGTATGGGATATTGCTAAGAGCTTTTCAACCGATTCAAAGCTTATTATTGACGAAAATGAATTAACATCGGATATTATTGATACCAGACGGGTATTGCTTGTTCCGGGAATGTGAGGGTATGAATATGTATAATGATATTTACAGTGATATTTCCAAAAGAACAGGCGGAGATATTTATATTGGTGTCGTAGGCCCTGTAAGAACCGGCAAATCAACATTTATTAAAAGATTTATGGATACGCTTGTCTTGCCTAACATTAATGATGAATACGTAAAGCAAAGAGCTATGGATGAGCTTCCGCAGTCAGCCGCAGGCAGAACTATAATGACAACCGAGCCGAAATTTATACCTGAGGATGCAGTTGAGCTTAGTATGAACGAAAACATTAAAATGCGAGTTCGTCTTATAGATTGCGTCGGCTATATTGTTCCAAGCTCGGTAGGGTATATCGAAGAAGAACAGCCGAGAATGGTTATGACGCCGTGGTATGATGAAGAAATACCTTTTAATATGGCGGCTGAAATAGGCACAAAAAAGGTGATTACGGAACATTCAACAATAGGTCTTGTTATCACAACTGACGGAACGATTACCTCCATTCCACGTGATGAATATGAGGAGGCAGAGGAAAGGGTTATTGATGAGTTAAAAGCACTCGATAAGCCGTTTATCGTTTTGATGAATACCGATAATCCAAAATCCGCCACAGCGGTTGGGCTTTGCGCCTCACTTACTGATAAATACGCAGTACCCGTTGTACCTGTTAATTGCCTTGAAATGACAGAGCAGGAAATTAATGATATTTTATCCGATATTTTATATGAATTTCCTGTAAGCTCTGTTGGTATTAATTATCCGTCCTGGATTAATAATCTTGAAAGCGACAATTACCTTAAAGCATCTATTTATACTTCTGTTAAAGAAAATACAAGCGTTATTACAAATATAAGAAGTGTCGGCTCTTTTGCAGAAAGACTTAAGGAAAACGAATATATTGATTCAATTAATATTAATTCCCTTGATTTGTCAACAGGCAAAATCAATATGAAGGTTTATGTTGACAACAGCTTCTTTTATAAAATATTGTCTGAAAGCTGTAATGTCGAGGTTAATGACGAAAGGGATTTGATGAGTCAGTTTATCAATCTTGTTCAAATGAAAAAGCAATACGAAAGGTTTAATAAAGCACTCAAGGAGGTTGACGAAACGGGCTATGGAATAGTTATGCCCGAAATGAACGAGTTGAGCCTTGAAGAACCTGAAATAATGAAGCAGGGCGGCAGATACGGCGTTAAGCTTAAAGCGCAGGCACCGTCAATTCATCTTATAAAATGCAATACCTATACAGAGGTTGCACCGATTGTCGGCAGTGAAAGCCAAAGTCAGGAGCTTGTTATGTATCTCTTAAAGGAATTTGAAGAAAATCCGTCGGAAATTTGGGATACAAATATATTCGGTAAATCACTTCACGAGCTTGTAAGCGAGGGGCTTAACAATAAGCTTTACCGTATGCCGATTGATGCAAGAAACAAGTTTAGAGAAACAATTGAAAGAGTTATTAACGAAGGCTGCAACGGTCTTATATGTATAATTCTATAAAAATAAGGTCGCACAAAACGTGCGACCTTTAAAAATATCAATATTTTAAACCTCTGATTTAAACTTTTTAAGCGATTTTAAATCAAAATTGCCAATAGAAAGCTTTTCTCCCTTTTGAAATGCTTTTCCTCTTGCTTCTTCAACTGTATAAACACTTGCACATTCAGGACATACGAGAAAATATACCGTTTGAGTATCAAGAAGCGTAGGCTTTACCGCAAGACGTCTTTCAAAATTTGAAAAAACGCCGAAATTAACTTTATTGTGACAATTAGGACAAACAAGTTCAACCGTTTCTCCTCTTTGATGTACCCATTTTGAATTTCCGAGTCTGTATTCCATTTCAATCACCGTTTATTATTTTACTATAAAATTAGGAAGTGTTCAAGTGTATAAAAAAATTATTTTATCAATGGTTCTTATTTTTTGTTTGGCAGGGTGCGCAATTACTCCAAAAAGCGATAATGTGCATGATAATGCCTCTCAAAATACATATATAAAAAGTGTATTTATTGCTTATTACGAGCTTGAGGGGTTCACAAAAAACAATGATGAAAAAACTTTTAAAAAAGAAATATCAAAAGCCTTTAAAGGACTTGCAAATAAAGGCTTTAACCGTGTAACCGTTCAGGTAAGACCTTGCGCCGATGCATTTTATAAATCAAATTATTTTCCTACAAGTGAATATATGTTTGGCTATCAGGGAGCAAAATTGATATATGACCCACTTGAAATTATGATTGATACGGCGCATAAATACGATTTGTCAATCGAAGCGTGGATAAACCCATACAGAGTAAGTCAACGAAACGATTTTTCATTGCTGGCAAAAAATAATATTGCACTCAAATGGCAAAACACAAGTAAATTAATTGTGCTTGATAACGGAATTTATTTTAACCCCTGTTACAACGAAGTGACAGATCTAATTGTAAAAGGCGTTAAAGAAATTCTTTTAAACTATAATGTTGATTCCTTTTGCTTTGACGATTATTTTTACCCGACTAAGGACAAAAGTATCGACAAAGAAGAATATACAAAATATAAAAGTAACGGGGGAGAACTAAGCCTTTTTGATTGGCGAAGAGATAATGTAAACAATATGATTAAATCGGTTTATTCTGCTGTTAAAACGATTAATAAAAGCGTTACTTTCGGTATAAGCCCTGCTTCCGATATGGATTATGATTATTCAGCTTTATATGCCGACGTAATAAAATGGTCGAGAAATGAGGGATACATTGATTATATCTGCCCTCAAATATATTTCGGTTTTAAAAACGAAAACCAACCGTTTATGCAAACAACAAAGTTGTGGTGCGACAATGCAACGTGTGCCTTATATATTGCGCTTCCTATGTATAAATCAGGACTTAGTGACGAATACGCAGGGGAGAGCGGCAAAAACGAATTTAAAAAAGAAAAAAATATAGTTGCACGTCAAATAACATATATTTCAAAGATAGATAAGATAAAAGGATATTATATTTTCTCCTATAGCTCGTTAAAGGATAACGAGGAAACGTCTAATCTTTATTCGGCAATGCAAAACTCATCGGTATAATCGATTATCTTAACCTCTAATTCCTCGCCGACAATATTTCTGTTATATTTCATTCTGACAGGTAAATAGCTCTTGGTATAACCTTGAAAAAGATTCGGCTCAATTTCGTTTTCAAATAAAACCTTTTCATTTGTACCGACAAGTTTTTTAAGATAGTCGTGGCGTATTTTCTCTGTTTCTTCAATCATAACAGCGGCTCTGCGTTCCTTTTCCTGCTTAGGAACATTGTCACCACGCTTAGATGCTGCCGTGCCGACTCTTTCGCTATATGGGAAAACGTGTACCTTTTCAAATGCAATACTTTTAACAAAATCAAGGCTTTCGTTAAAATCATGCTCTGTTTCATCATTAAAACCAACCATAATGTCTGTAGTAAGACTTGCGTTTTCAAATGATGAACGAAGCTTATCGCACAGTGCCTTGTATTCATCGGCAGTATAGTGCCTGTTCATACTTTTAAGTGTTTTATCGCATCCGCTTTGAAGTGATATGTGAAATTGCGGACAAAGCTTTTCACATTTTGCAAGACCGTCGATAACCTCATCAGTCAAATGGTCCGGCTCAAGCGACCCTAATCTTATTCGCTTGATTTTGTCATTTTCATTACAAATTTTAACTGCATCAACAATGTTAAAATTCTCTCCCTTGCCGTAAGCAGAAAGATTTATTCCGACAAGTACAATTTCCTTAATACCGGCGTTTGAAAGCGTTTCAATCTCGTTTTTGAGCATATCGAGCGATTTTGAACGAACTCTGCCTCTTGATTTTGGAATAATACAGTAAGAACAAAATCTGTCACAACCGTCCTCAATTTTAACAAACGCCCTTATTCTTTCGTGAAAACGGTCAATTGAGCAATCCCAAAAAGTATCGCCTGCTTTGTGTTCCTCTATTTTTATAAGACGATTTTTATTTAAATTATATTCATTAATAAGAGAAAGAATATCACCGTCATTTTTATTAGAAAAAACAATATCTGCCTCAATCAATTCTTTTGCTTCATTAGGAAATGCTTGCGGCATACAACCGGTAAGAATAACTGTTGAGTTTGGATGGTTTCTTTTAAATTTTCTGATGCTCTTTCTTGTTTTTTGGTCGGCTGTAGCCGTTACTGTGCATGAATTAACAATATAATAATCAGCTTCGTCATTTTCTTTTACTATTTCAAAACCGGCATTACGCAAAAGCTCAGCCATATATTCGGTTTCATATTGATTAACCTTGCAACCAAGTGTATAAAAAGCAGCCTTCATTTTTGGCCCTCCGTAATTAATTTAAGTAATTATAACAAAATATTGTAATTAAAACAAGATGCAGTTAATAAATATTATTGGGTGATTATATGAAAAGAGAAATCAGTTTTATTTTAGCAATATTAATGCTATTTGCGTTTCCTTTAAATGCTAATGCCGAGGGAAAGAAAACCATTGATGCAAAATCAAGCATTTTAATGAATCTTGACACAGGTGAGGTAATAAAGGAACACAATGCTTATGAACATTTGTCGCCTGCATCAGTCACTAAACTTATGTCGATTTTATTAATTTTAGAAGCAATAGACAGCGGCAAAATAAAACTTAGCGACGAAGTTGCGGCAACAGAAATGGCTGTGTCAAAGGGTGGTTCTCAAATATGGCTTGAAATCGGGGAAAAAATGAGTGTAAACGATTTATTCAAGGCCATTGTTATAGCTTCGGCAAACGACGCTTGCACGCTTTTGGGCGAATACATTGCAGGAAGCGACAGTGCTTTTGTGGATATGATGAATCAAAGAGTTAAAACCTTAGGTTTAAAAAACTCTCATTTTGAAAATTGCACCGGACTTGACGATGAAATTACAAATCATTATTCCTGCGCTTATGATTTAGCCGTTATTGCCAAGGAAATTATGAAGCATAAACTTATTTTAAAATACTCAACCGTTTGGCTTGACAGCCTCAGAAACGGCAAAACAGAGCTTAACAACACAAATAAGCTAATAAATAAGTATAATGGTATGACCGGCCTTAAAACAGGAACAACGTCAAATGCAGGTTTTTGTCTATGTGCAACGGCTACAAGGGATAATATCAGCTTTGTATCTGTAGTTTTGGGTGCAAAAACAAGTGATGACAGATTTGATTTAAGTCGTCAGCTTCTCGATTACGGCTTTGCAAATTATAAAATTGAAGAAATGAAAATAGATAACGCAAAGATTAAATCTGTTAGAGTAAAAAAAGGTGAAATTAAAAAAATCAAACCAAAATATTCATCAAACCAAAAGGTGTTATTACCTAAGAATTCAAATAAAATCACATATAAATACAAATTTAAAAATGAAGTGAAAGCGCCGATAAAGGCAGGGGATACCTTAGGGGAGGTAGAGGTTTACAGTAGCAATAATAAAATATCAACTATTCCTTTAAAATCTGACAAAAATGTCAAATCTGTTTCTTTTTTATATATTTTCAAAAAAATGATAAATAATATATAAAAAGATATTGAATAATTCGACAAAATAGTGTATTATATCAATTCGAGAGTTTTTAAATAAACACTATTTTATTGAAACAGAGGCGATTATTTTGGCTATAAAATTTTTTAACGACCATGCGTTAGACATTGTATCAAACGATGATATTAAGGCTATTGCACCTAAAGCTGTTGAGGCTCTTCATACCCTCAATAACAAATCCGGCGCAGGCAACGATTTTCTCGGCTGGGTTGACCTTCCGACAAATTATGATAAAGAAGAATTTGCAAGAATTAAGAATGCGGCTGATTATATCAAGAAGAATGCAGATGTTCTTGTTGTTATCGGTATCGGTGGCTCTTACCTCGGTGCAAGAGCAGTTATTGAAGCACTTACTTCTCCAAACTACAATGCACTTAAGAAAGATACACCTGACATTTACTTTATTGGTAATTCTATCAGCCCATCTGCTCTCAACGAAATCGTATCAATCTGCGAGGGCAAAGATATTTGCGTTAATGTAATCAGCAAAAGCGGTACAACTACAGAGCCTGCTATTGCATTTAGAGTATTTCGTGACCTTGTAAACAGCAAGTACAGCAAGGAAGAAGCTGCAAAGAGAATTTTTGCAACAACTGACAAGTCTAAGGGAACATTAAAATGTCTTGCAGATGAAGAAGGTTATGAAACATTCGTTGTTCCTGACGATGTAGGCGGAAGATATTCAGTTCTTACTGCTGTCGGTCTTCTTCCGATTGCAGTTGCCGGTATTGATATCGACGCTCTTATGGCAGGTGCACAAAAAGCTCAAAATGAACTTTGCAGTGAAAATATCGACGAAAACGATGTGCTTAAGTATGCCGCTGTAAGAAATGTATTTTATAATAAAGGCACTAAACTTGAGTGTTTTGTATCTTATGAGCCTTGTATGGCTATGTTCAATGAATGGCTTAAGCAATTATTTGCCGAAAGCGAAGGAAAAGACGGCAAGGGACTTTTCCCTGTATCTTGTATTTTCTCAACTGACCTTCATTCTCTCGGTCAGTATATTCAGGAAAGCGGCAGCAAACTTATGTTTGAAACAGTAATTAAGTTCAATAATCCTCACACTGAATTTCTTATCACAGAACAAGAGGGTAATATTGACGGCCTTAACTTCCTTGCAGGAAAGAAAATGAGTTATGTAAACGAAAAGGCACGAGAGGGAACACTCCTTGCCCATACAGACGGCGGAGTCGGCAATCTTGTTATTGAGTGCGACACCATAACTCCAAGTGATATTGGTTATTTAATTTATTTCTTTGAAAAAACCTGCGCAGTTTCAGGCTATATGCTTGGCGTAAATCCTTTTAATCAGCCCGGTGTTGAAAGCTATAAAAAGAATATGTTTGCACTTTTAGGCAAGCCCGGTTACGAAAAGGAAAAAGAAACTCTTGAAAAACGTCTTGGTATATGCTAATATATAGTTAGAATAAAACTCGGAGGAATTTTAATATGATTAAACTCATAATCGGAAATAAAGGCTCAGGAAAAACTAAGAAGCTTATAGACCAAGTTAACGTTTGTGTTGAAAGCTCAGACGGCAATGTTGTTTGCATTGAAAAAGAGCCTAAACTTACATATGATGTTTCATCTAAAGCTCGTCTTTTAGAAACTGAAACATACCTCATCAACGGTCACAAAGCGTTTTATGGCTTCTTGGCAGGTATTTGCGCCGGTAACTATGATGTAACAGATGTTCTTGTTGATGCTACATTCAAAATTGTCGGCAGAGAGTACGAGAAGCTTCCACAATTTTTCGAGATGCTTTCTCAACTTTCTGAAGCTACTGATGTAAACTTCTATTTCACAATCAGCTGTGATAAGGAAGATTTACCGGTTGAAATCTTTGATTATTGCGAAGAGTTATAATTAATAACAGTCTAAAAGCGATGTGCATTTGCGCATCGCTTTTTTATATCTTTAAATTCTATTAGAATATAAAATAAGTGAGGCTGAATTAACAACCTCACTTATTTTGTATATGAATTTAATTACATAAGCGAAAGATAAAGTTCTTTGATTTCCTCAACGCTTGTTTCTCTTGGATTGCCGGGACGGCAAGCATCGTCATAAGCGGACTGTGCAAGAAAATCTACATCCTCAGGCTTGACAATATCTTTAAGGTTTTCAGGAATACCAACATCCTTTGATAGCTTCTTAACAGCATTAACAGCAGCTTTTCTTGCCTCATCAAGAGTCATACCGTCTACGCCGTCAACACCCATTGCCTTTGCAATATTTCTGTATTTTTCGCCTGTAGCCGGAGCATTATATTCCATAACGGTAGGAAGTATAATAGCGTTTGCAACGCCGTGAGGAGTATCATAAAGAGCGCCAAGCGGATGAGCCATTGAATGAACAATACCAAGACCTACATTTGAAAATCCCATACCGGCTACATACTGACCGAGAGCCATTCCTTCTCTGCCCTGTGGAGTGTTTTCAACTGCGCCTCTAAGGCTGTTGGAAATAATTTCAATTGCTTTAAGATGGAACATATCTGAAAGTTCCCAAGCGCCTGCTGTAATATAACCCTCAATAGCATGTGTAAGTGCATCCATACCTGTTGCTGCAGTAAGTCCTTTTGGCATTGATGACATCATATCAGGGTCAACAACTGCTACTACAGGAATATCTTTAGGGTCAACACAAACCATTTTTCTGTTTTTCTCAGTATCTGTAATTACATAGTTAATCGTAACTTCGGCAGCTGTACCCGCTGTAGTAGGAACCGCAATAATCGGAACACACTTATTTGTAGTAGGAGCAACTCCTTCAAGAGAACGAACATCTGCAAAATCAGGATTTTTTATAATAATTCCGATTGCTTTGGCGGTATCCATTGATGAACCGCCACCGATAGCAATAATGCAGTCTGCACCGGAAGCTTTAAAAGCAGCTACACCTGTTTTAACATTTTCAATAGTTGGATTTGGCTTGATTTCGCTGTAGATTTCATAGTCAATATCAGCATTATCAAGTACATCTGTGACCTTCTTTGTAACACCGAATTTAATAAGATCAGGGTCAGAGCAAACAAATGCCTTTTTAAAACCTCTTCCTTTTACTTCGGTAGCTATTTCTTTAATAGCACCTGCACCGTGATAACTTGTTTCATTTAATACAAATCTGTTTACCATTGTTATTATCTCCTTAAATATGTAATTTGGGATTGCATCCCACACCATAATTTTACTACATTGACAATAATTTATCAATATTTAAATAAAAAAAGCCGAATTTTTTAAAACTTTATTTACTAATAGACAAAATTTATTAAATTGTTTTGTGTTTTCTTCTCAAAAATATAAATTTTAAGTTGCATTTTTAAATTTACTATTGACAAAAAGCAACCTTATATATATAATACTTAAAGTGCAAGTGCGAGGTGATTTTATGAGAATTGACCTTAATAATTTATTAAGCGGTGTTGAAACCAAGCTTGATATTAATTATGTTCTTGATTTAAGTAATCTCATTTACAGCACTTATAATCCTATTAAAAACGGCGTTAATGTTGTCGGCCGTCTTTATTCAAAAGCTGATGTGTTATATCTTGATATTAATATCAGCTTCGATTTCTTTGGTTTTTGCGACAGATGTGCAGAAAAGGTAAAAAAGCATTTTTCCTTTGACGTAAAACGAATTGTTGTTGAGAAGCTTGAAAATGAAGAAGACGATGATGACTATATTGTTGTAAGTAATAGGGAACTCGATTTAGATGAATTAGTGAACGAAGAAGTTTCGCTCTCATTGCCTAACAAGATTCTTTGTAAAGAGGATTGCAAGGGCTTATGTCCGAAATGCGGCGCTAATTTAAACGTCAAGCAATGCAACTGCAAAAAAGATGTTGACCCGAGAATGGCGGCTCTTTTGCAGCTGCTCGAAGATGAATAATATGGTTTTTTAATAAAGGAGGCAATCAAGATGGCAGTACCTGCAAGAAAAACATCTAAAGCAAGAAAGAACAAGAGAAGATCAAGCGTTTGGAAAATGGACGCTCCGACACTTGTAAAGTGCTCTAACTGCGGCGGCTACACTGTATCTCACAAGGTATGCGGCAACTGCGGCTATTATAACGGTAAAGAAGTTATCAGCAAGGAAGCGTAAGATTTTACATTTGTTGGCGGACATTTTGTCCGCCTTTCTTGCTTTTATAACAAAATAGGAGGTTAGCTTATGGCAAAACCTGTTGTTGCTATTGTCGGCAGACCTAATGTCGGCAAATCAACACTTTTTAATAAATTAATAGGAACGAGACTTTCTATTGTTGATGATACGCCAGGTGTTACAAGAGATAGAATTTACGGTGACTGCGAATGGCTTAATCACAAGTTTTTACTTGTTGACACAGGCGGTATTGAACCTAACACTTCAGACGTTATTTTAAGTCAAATGAGAACTCAGGCAGAAATTGCAATTTCAACTGCCGATGTTATCATTCTTGTAACTAACATTCGTGACGGCGTTGTTGCAAGTGACTATGATGTTGCAACCATGCTTCAAAAAAGCGGCAAACCAATTATTTTATGCGTAAATAAATGTGACAGCATAGGTGAACCTGACCCTGAATTTTACGAATTTTATAATCTTGGTTTAGGTGATCCTGTTGCAGTTTCTGCTGCACATGGCCACGGAACGGGTGATTTACTTGACGAAGTTCTCAAATATCTTCCTGAAAACGACGAGGAAGAAGATGACGACGAAGTAATCAAGGTTGCCATTATCGGCAAACCAAATGTAGGCAAATCATCACTTGTTAATAAAATCAGCGGTGTAAACCGTGCTATTGTTTCTGATATTGCGGGTACAACTCGTGACACTACTGATACATTTATTGAAAACGAATACGGCAAATTCAATTTCATTGATACGGCAGGGCTTAGAAGAAAAAGCCGTGTAGACGACGCAATTGAAAAATACAGCATTATCCGTGCGAGAATGGCTGTTGAAAGAGCAAACGTCTGCGTAATTATGATTGACGCTGTAGAGGGTTTTACAGAACAAGATTCCAAGGTTGCAGGAATTGCTCTTGATCAGGGCAAGGCTTGCATTATCGCTGTCAATAAATGGGACGCTGTTGAAAAAGACGGCAACACTATGAAAGAATACAGAGATAAGCTTGCTAATGATTTTTCATTTATGAGTTATGCTCCGATTATGTTTATTTCAGCTAAAACAGGTCAGAGGATAGACAAATTGTACGAAATGATTTCCTTTGTTCACTCTCAAAACTCAATGAGAATTTCAACCGGTAAGCTCAACGAAGTGCTTGCAGGCGCAACTGCACGTGTTCAACCACCGACAGATAAAGGTAAAAGATTGAAAATTTTCTATATGACTCAAGCTTCTACAAGACCGCCTACATTTGTCTTTTTTGTAAATAATTCGGAGCTTTTCCATTTTTCATACCAGAGATATCTTGAAAATCAAATCAGGGATATTTTTGGTCTTGACGGAACTCCTGTCAGATTTATTATCAGAGAACGAGGAGAAGGAAATAAATGACATCTGCATTAATTATTTCGGCAATAATTTCTTATCTTCTCGGAAGTTTGAATTTTGGTATAATTATATCAAAATCTCTCAGTAAAGATGATGTGAGAAGTCACGGAAGCGGCAATGCCGGTTCAACCAATATGCTCAGAAATTACGGTAAAAAACACGCTGTAATGACTATAATAGGCGATATGCTCAAGGTTGCCGTTGCAATTTTCATATCATTCGTAATCGTTAGAAAAATGGGTAATATTTCACTTGCCGAAAACGGCGGTGCACTTATTTTAGGAATAGATGCAAGGATGTTTACTAAATCATTTGCAGGTCTTTTCTGCGTACTCGGTCATATTTTCCCTTGCTTTTTCGGTTTTAAAGGCGGCAAAGGCGTTGCAACGGCGGGCGGAATGGTGTTTATGATTGATTGGAGAATTGCGCTTATTTTGCTTGCAATATTTGCAATTATTGTGTTAATCACCAAATATGTTTCTCTCGGAAGCATTGCAATGGCAGTATTTTATCCTGTTTTTATATTTGTTTTTTACAAATCACTGCCACTGACTCTTTTATCGCTGATATTTACTTTAATCGTCGTTTTGGCGCATAGAGAAAATATCAAAAAGCTGATTAACCATACGGAAAGCAAAATAGGAAGTAAAAAAGAGAATAATTAAAAAAAACAAACCGCTGTTAAATGCATTTTATTTGTGAAGATGCACCGACAGCGGTTTATATTTTACTATATTTTATTTATTTACAACATTTTGAGGATGACCGTTAATATATGCTTTCAAGTTGTCCTCCAATATGCTTAAAAGTCTTGCTCTTGTTTCCTTAGCTGCCCAAGCAATATGAGGAGTAATAAAACAATTCTTTGCTTTTAAAAGAGGGTTATCCTCCTTAGCAGGCTCTACGCTTAAAACATCAAGTCCTGCTGCTTGAATTTTATCATTATTAAGTGCGTCGGCAAGAGCCGTTTCGTCAACAACAGGACCACGAGATGTATTAATAAATATTACGTTATTTTTCATCTTAGAAATAGTATCTTTATTAATCAAGCCTTCGGTTTCCGGTGTTAACGGGCAATGACAGGTGACAATATCGCTGTTTGAAAGAAGCTCGTCAAGCGAAACAAATTTAACTGTTTTAAGTTCACCCTTATCCTTCGGTCTTGGAGCATAGGCAAGAACATTCATATCAAAAGCTTCTGCAATTTTTGCAACCTTTTGACCGATTGCACCGAAACCGATTACGCCGATTGTTTTACCTGCGAGTTCACTAAGCGGCGCATTCCAAAAGCAAAAATCAGGGCAGGAGCACCATTCACCATTAAAAACAGCCTGTGAATGAAGATTAATTTTATTTGTAATTTGCAAAATAAACGCAAAAACAAGCTGTGCAACTGCATTTGTCGAATAAGACGGAATATTGCAAACAGTTATTCCAAGTTCCTTTGCTGCGTCGCAATCAACAACGTTATATCCTGTTGACTGTAAACCTATATATTCAAGCTCAGGTTTAAGTTTTTCAAGAATTTCTCTTGTTAAAATTGTTTTATTAATAATAAGAGCATTTGCACCCTTAGCCCTTTCAATTATTTGCTCAGGAGCCGTTCTGTCATATTTGGTAAAATCGCCGAGTTTTTTTATACCCTCCCAGGATAAATCACCCGGATTTGTTGTATAAGCATCTAAATTTACTATTTTCATAAAAGGATACCTCCTGTAATTACTGTCCTAATTATATCCCTAAACTAATCAAATTGCAATATTGCTTGATAAGTTTGTAATATTATAGTATAATTATTTCATATTATTAGCGGTGATATTTATGAAAAAAGCCACGCTTATAGTACTTATTGTTATTTTTACATTTAGTTCCTGTTTAGGAATAAATACATATTTTAAGCATAACTTCGCCGTTAATAATGAAGCTAAGTCTAATAGAATTAATTTGGTAATAGATGCCGGCCACGGTGGAATTGATGCAGGAACAATCGGTGTTGATAATGCTAACGAAAAGGATATTAATTTAGGCATAGCTTTAAAATTATACGACTTTATCAGGATATCAGGTATAAACGCAAGTTTGATACGAAGCGGCGATTATCAGTTTTACAAAAAAGGTGACAACACAAAGCGTTCGGATTTATATAACAGAATGGATTATATTAATTCAGTTGATAAAAGCACGTTAATTTCAATTCATCAAAATCATTTTGATGACGAAAAAGAACACGGAATGCAAATTTGGTATTCTCCGAATGATAACAAAAGTCCCGTTCTTGCCAACAGCATTTTAAATATCACTAAAGAATTTTTACAGCCTGACAATAAACGTCTTAATAAAAAAAGCGACAGTTCATATTATCTATTGCATAAAGCAAAAGTACCGTCGGTTATGGTAGAATGCGGTTTTATGAGTAATAGAGAGGAAAATAAAAAATTACAGGACGAAAAATATCAAAATAAGCTTGCATATTTAATTATGCTCGGGCTTAACATTTATATTACAGAGGAACTATAATGGCAAAAGTTAAATCAATATATGTTTGCAGCGAATGTGGCTTTGAATCCCCAAAGTGGTATGGCAAATGCCCAAGTTGCGGCGAATGGAATACGTTAAACGAAGAACTTCCAAAAACAGAATTTAAAGGGAATTTTTCAGCTTCTTTAGGTGCTGTTGAGCAGATTATGTCATTAAACGATATCACAGGCGAAAATGACGAACGCTTTGCAACAGGAATTGACGAATTTGACAGAGTACTCGGAGGCGGAATAGTAAAAGGGAGTTTAGTGCTTTTAAGCGGTGACCCCGGTATAGGTAAATCTACAATTCTTCTTCAAATTTGCCAAAATCTCGGTAATATCGGTCAAAAAATATTATATGTCAGCGGAGAGGAATCTGCAAATCAAATTAAACTAAGAGCTGACAGGCTTGGGGTAACAACTGATAATTTATACATTCTTCCACAAACAGATTTGGGAACAATTATAGAATGTATTAAAAGCGAAAAGCCTGATATGGTCATTATCGACTCTATTCAAACAATGGTGTATGAGCAAGTCAGTTCATCAGCAGGCTCGATAACTCAGGTCAGGGAATGTACCAATGTGTTTATGCACACCGCAAAAGGGCTCGGAATACCGATATTTATTGTTGGCCACGTTAATAAGGACGGTGCAATTGCAGGCCCTAAAGTTTTAGAACATATTGTTGATACGGTATTATATTTTGAGGGTGAAAGAAATTATTCTTACAGAATACTGAGAGGAGTTAAAAACAGATTTGGCTCTACCAATGAAATAGGTGTATTTGAAATGACGGCAGAGGGCTTAAAAGAGGTTTTAAATCCGTCGCTTATGATGATTTCAGGCAGACCTAAAAACACATCGGGTACTTGCGTAGCCTGCGTTATGGAGGGTACAAGACCGATTCTTGCAGAAGTTCAAGGGCTTGTTTGTGCTACCGGATTCGGAACACCGAGGCGAATGAGTACAGGCTTTGACTATAACAGAATGAGTATGCTTCTTGCTGTTCTTGAAAAAAGGGCAGGGTATTTCTTTAACAATATGGATGCTTATGTTAATGTAATCGGCGGCTTAAAGCTTGATGAACCCGCTGCTGATTTAACGGTAGCACTTGCGCTTGTTTCGTCACTAAAAGACAAGGCTGTTGACGATAACACCATTGCTTTTGGCGAGGTTGGACTTGCAGGAGAAATACGAGCCGTAAATAATTGCGAGCAACGTGTCAATGAGGCTAAAAGACTTGGTTTTGAACGTTGCATAATACCGTTTCATAATTATAAATCAATATCAAATCAATTAAAAACCTCAACTGATATCATTCCTGTTCGCAATATAAGGGAAGCATTTTCCGCTTTAGTCGAGGAATAAGTAGAAAAATATATAAGTCTGCTAATTTTTAGCAGACTTTTTTCTATTATAAACAAAAGTTGTTGTTTGTTTATTGAAAAATATGTATATATATGTTAATATAATATTATTGGCTTATGCACACTTTATAAATGTATTGAGGGATAATTTATGAGTAAAGGAAAATTCAAAGCGGGAGTTCATCCCTATGAGGGAAAGGAATTTGCCGCTTCAAAAGAAATCAAACGGCTCAAAGGCGAGGAAATTATGGTTTTTCCTATGAGTCAGCATATCGGTGCACCTGCAACGCCTTGCGTTAAAGTAACCGACAGGGTACTTAAAGGTATGAAAATAGGGGAAGCAAGCGGATTTGTATCAAGTCCCGTTTATTCTTCTGTTTCGGGCACTGTTATGCGAATTGAGGACAGAACAATGCTAAACGGCAAAACTTCCAAATGCGTTGTTATTAAAAATGATTTTGAAGACGAATGTGTTGAAGGTTTCTGTATTTCAAGAGAAGTAAATGCCTTATCCAATGAAGAAATTATAAAAATTATTTCAGACAGCGGAATCGTCGGTATGGGTGGTGCAGGCTTTCCTACAGGTGTAAAACTTTCGCCTAAAAATCAAAATATTGACTACATAATTATTAACGGTTCCGAATGTGAACCGTATCTCACCTCTGACTATCGATTGATGGTTGAAAGAAGTAAAGACATAATTGAAGGTATTTCAATCGTTCTCAGGCTCTTTGAAAAAGCCGAAGCAATTATCGGTATTGAGGATAATAAACCAAAGGCAATTGATGCTCTTTCATTCGAATGTAACGGTAACAACAGAATAAATGTTATGCCTCTTTCGACACGTTATCCGCAAGGCGGTGAAAGAAGATTGATTTCATCTGTAACAGGAAGGCAAATCAATTCCCACATACTTCCTGCCGACGCAGGTGTAATTGTATTAAACATTGCAACAATCATTGCTATCTATGAGGCGGTAAAAATGAATATGCCTCTTGTTCACAGAGTTGTTACGCTAACAGGTGACGGTGTTAACAAACCGGGTAATATGGATGTTTTGCTAGGTATTTCTCATAAATATTTGGCAGATGAATGCGGCGGTATCAAGGATTCGACAGTTAAAATTATTTCAGGCGGACCTATGATGGGCATGGCTATGAACAGCCTTGATTATCCTGTAATCAAAACATCTTCGTCAATTTTAGCCATAACTCATGATGACGTAGAAAAAATGGAAACAAGTGCATGTATTCGTTGCGGCAGATGCGTAGCTGCATGCCCGGAAACTCTTGTTCCGCAGCTTATGGCTCAGGCTGTAATTAACAAAAACTACGAGCAATTTGAAAAGCTTTACGGTATGGAATGTATTGAATGCGGTTGTTGCACATATGTTTGTCCTGCTAAACGACCGCTTACCCAAACATTCAAGCTTGCCAAAATCAAAGTACGTGAAAGCAAAGCGACAAAATAAGGAGGGGTAATTATGTATAATGTTTCTGTTTCACCGCATATAAGAGATAAGAGTTCAACTCAAAAAATTATGATTGATGTATGCATTGCCCTTATTCCGACCTTAGCTTTCGGTGTATGGCATTTCGGTGCCAATGCGTTAATTGTAATTATTTCATCGGTAGTAAGCTGTGTATTGAGTGAGCTTATATTTGAATTAATTTATAAAAAACCAATTACAGTATTTGATTTCAGCGCAGTAGTAACAGGTTTAATTATTGCGCTTAATATGCCGCCTCATGTTGCATGGTGGGTACCTGCGATTGGCGGTGTGTTCGCAATTGTTATAGTAAAAATGCTATTTGGCGGAATTGGTCAAAATATTATGAACCCCGCTCTTGCTGCAAGATGTTTTTTACTTATTTCGTTCACTTCACGTATGACTGATTTTTCAACAGTCGATGGTGTGTCATCTGCAACTGAACTTGCTCAAATCAAAGCAGGGAATACTATTAATTTAAGAGATGCATTTTTAGGACTTCAAAACGGCTGTATCGGCGAGGTTTGCACACTTGCAATATTAATAGGTTTTGCTTATTTACTTATCAGAAAAGTTATTTCTCCTCGAATTCCACTTATTTATATGGCATCAACCGTCGTTTTTGTCGTACTGTTTGCACTCGTTAAAGGCAGAGAAATGGACTTCTCAGGCATGGTTAACTTTGCACTCGGAAACCTTCTTACAGGCGGTTTAATGAGCGGTGCGGTATTTATGGCAACAGATTACACAACAAGCCCGATTACAAAAACGGGTCAGGTTATTTATGCAATATTAATTGGATTTTTAACTGCAATATTCAGAGTCCTCGGCTCAAGTGCAGAAGGTGTATCTTACGCTATTATTATTTCAAACCTTGTTGTTCCTCTTATTGAAAAAATAACTGTTCCAAAAGCATTTGGTATGCGTAAGAAAGAGGAGGTGTGAGGTATGAAAAATAAATTCTTAAAAAACTGCCTTGCATTGTTTTTAATTACTCTTGTAGCCGGTGTTTCACTTGCATTTGTAAATGAAATAACAAAAGAACCTATTGCAAAAGCGCAGGATAAAGCAAGGCTTGAGGCATACGAGGTTGTTTATCCCGATGCTCAATTTGAAGCGCTTGACAATACAGATGAAATACTCAAGGCGTCATCAGCTTCACTTAAGAAGGAAAGCCTGTCGCAATGCACCGTTGACGATGTTTTAAAAGCTACAGATAAAAACGGCAACTTAATCGGCTATGTATTTTCCGCAACATCACCTTCCGGATACGGAGGCGATGTTAAGGTTGCAATCGGTGTATCGGCAAAAACAAATAAGCTTACAGGCTTTACTGTTTTATCACACAGTGAAACTGCAGGCCTTGGTGCTAAGGCAACAGAGGACGATTTTAAATCACAATTTATCGGAAAATCTGCAAACGGCATTAATTATACTAAAAACGGCGCTTCAAGCGATAATGAAATCGATGCACTCAGCGGTGCAACAATTACATCAAACGCTGTTTGCGAAGCGGTAGACAGTGCGCTTGCAGTATATAACAATCAGTTAAAGGAGGTTGATTAATTTGAAAACACCTATTGAAAGATTATATAACGGTATTGTTAAAGAAAATCCAACCTTCATTCTTATGCTCGGTATGTGTCCGACCCTTGCAGTCACAACCTCTGCTATTAACGGTCTTGGTATGGGACTTGCAACAACAGTCGTACTTGTTATGAGCAATATGATTATTTCCTTATTAAGGAAGGTAATTCCGGACGGTGTTCGTATGCCGGCATATATCGTTATTGTAGCTTCATTTGTAACAATAGTTCAAATGATATTACAGGCTTATGTTACAACGCTTTATGACGCTTTGGGCCTTTATATTCCGCTTATCGTAGTAAACTGTATTATTCTCGGAAGAGCAGAAAGCTACGCTTCAAAAAATAAGGTTATTCCATCTATATTTGACGGTCTCGGTATGGGACTTGGCTTTACTTTAGGTTTAACGTCAATAGGTATTGTTCGTGAGCTTATAGGAACAGGCAAAATTTTTAACCTTCAACTTTTACCTAAATCTTATGAGGGTGTATCAATCTTTATTTTAGCACCCGGCGCATTCCTTGTTTTGGCATTTTTATGTGCACTTCAAAACAAATTCGGTGCAAAAGGCGCTAACAGGCACGTTAAAGACGAAACTGCCTGCGGCGGAGATTGTATGCACTGTAATTCGCTTTGCAAAGAAGCAGAAAATAAGGAGGTAAACAAATAATGCTAAAAACCTTATTTCTTGTTTTAATGACAACGGCACTTATTAATAACGTTGTGCTTAGTCAATTTTTGGGAATTTGCCCGTTTTTGGGAGTTTCTAAAAATGTAAAAACCGCTGCAGGAATGGGCGGTGCTGTAATATTTGTTATCACAATTGCAAGTGCGGTTACAAATCTTTTATACACTTTCGTAATCAACAAGCTTCATATTACATATCTAAATACAATAATTTTCATTCTTGTAATTGCAGCACTTGTTCAGCTTATTGAATTGTTCTTAAAAAAATATGTTCCTAAGCTTTACCAAGCGCTCGGAGTTTATCTTCCGCTTATTACCACAAACTGTGCAGTATTAGGTGTTGCACTTACTAATGTGCAGGACAATAATAATTTTATAACATCTGTTGTAACCGGCTTTGGAACAGCAGTCGGCTTTGCGCTTGCAATTATAATAATGGCAGGCATAAGAGAAAGAACAGAAAACAACGATTTTCCAAAAGCATTTAAAGGTACTCCTGCTGTATTATTAACAGCATGTCTTATGGCTATTGCTTTTTACGGCTTTGGAACACTTAAATAGAGGAGGGGAGCAATATGGATATTAAAAGTATTATCATTGCCTCAGTGGTTGTTGCCGCTGTAGGACTTATTATTGCCGTTCTTCTCAGTGTTGCAGAAAAGGTTTTTCACGTTGAAGTAGACGAAAAAGAAATTAAAGTCAGAGAAGCACTTGCTGGCAATAACTGCGGTGCTTGCGGATATGCAGGCTGTGACGCTCTTGCCAAGGCGATTGCTAAAGGCGAAGCGCCCGTCAATGCTTGCCCTCCTGCCGGCAAAAAAGGCGCTGAAAAAATAGCAGAAATAATGGGCGCTCAAGCAGGAGAGTTTGTCAGGCAGACTGCCTTTGTTAAATGTTCGGGAACCTGTGAAGTAAGGCACCAAAAATTTAATTATTACGGCACGAGAACGTGTACCTCTGCATCCGTTGCGCCCGGCGGCGGTGAAAGAAGTTGCCAATACGGCTGTATGGGATACGGCTCTTGTGCAGATGTTTGCGATAATCAGGCAATAAGAATTATCAACGGCAAGGCGGTTGTTGACGAAGAACTTTGCATCGCCTGCGGTAAATGCGTTAAAGCCTGTCCGCTTAATCTTATTGAAATTGTACCTTACGATTCTAAATTTAGGGTTCAATGTTCAAACAAACAGCGTGGCAAGGTTGTTAAGGATAATTGTCAGGCAGGATGTATCGGTTGCGGTATGTGCGAAAGAAATTGCCCTAACGATGCGGTAAAAGTTATTGATAATGTTGCTAAAATAGATTACAATAAGTGTACCGAGTGCGGCTTATGTGCTCAAAAATGTCCGACTAAGGTTATTAAAGAATTTATAAATTAAAGAGAGGAGGGGACTTATGAAAAAAATTGTTTCAATAGTCCTCTCCTTTACTTTGTTATTCACTTTGTTTGGCTGTTCAAACAGTAAGTATACCAAATTCTCAAAAAGTTTTTTAAATCTGTTTGACACTGCCTCAAGTATAACTGCTTATGATACCTCGCAAGCTGAATTTAACAAAAAATATAATAAGTTATACAGTGTAATTAAAGGATATTCCGAACTTTACGATATCTATAATGATTATGATAATATCGTAAATCTAAAATATATAAATGACAATGCATACAAAAGGCCTGTTAAGGTTGATAAAAGAATAATTGAGCTTTTGACCTATGGAAAAAAGGCATATAAAATCACAAACGGATATGTCAATATCGCTATGGGAAGTGTTCTTTCAATTTGGCACGATTACAGGGAAAAAGGGGAGTCGCTTCCTCCTAAATCAATGCTTACGAAAGCAAGTGAGCATACAGATATCAATAATTTAATTATAGACAAGGAAAATTCGACTATATTTTTCAATGATAAAGAATTAAAACTTGATGTAGGCGCAATTACCAAAGGATTTGTTTGCAATAAAATTTATGAATACATAACTCAAAACAATGTTTGGCAAAGCGCAGTTATTTCCCTTGGCGGCAATATAATCACAATCGGAAATAAGCCTGACAAAAATGATTTTGTTATCGGAATTGAAAATCCAAATTCAAATGAATATTTAGACAAAATTTACGCAGATGATAATACAAGTGTAGTTACAAGTGGCTCGTATCAAAGATATTACACGGTCGACGGCAAAGATTATTGCCATATAATCGATAAAAATACATTATATCCGGCAAATTATTTTAAATCAGTAACAGTAATATCAAGCGACAGCGCACTTGCCGATACGCTTTCTACGGCGCTGTTTTGTATGGATTTAAACGCAGGTAGGGAATTAGCCGAAAAATATAATATTCAAGCTATTTGGCTTGACAAAAACGATAAAATCACAAAAACAGACGGTGTTAAAAGTGCAAAATAAAAAAAGAAAAAATGATATAATATTAATAGCCGTTATCATTGCATTAGCAGCGTTAATTTTCATCTTAATCAACAGTTTTTCGTCAAACGGCAATAAGGTTATAATTGAGCAAGATGCAAAGCAAATAGCCATTCTTGATTTAAATAAAAATCAGGAATATAAGATATATGATAAAAACGGTAATATTTGTAATACCGTCATTATCAGCGGCGGTCTGGCTTCGATGAAATACGCAAATTGCAAGGATAAAATATGCGTTAATCATAATAAAATAAACAAAAATAACGAATCAATAATTTGCTTGCCAAATAAGGTAATTGTAACGGTTGTAAGTGATAAAGGCGGTGACGTTGACGAGGTGGCAAGGTGAAAAAGACTAATATTAAGCGGCTTTGCACGCTCTCATTAATGATTGCGATTGCGTTTGCGTTTTCATATTTAGAATCATTAATACCGTTCAATTTCGGCATACCCGGCATTAAACTCGGCATTGCAAATCTTGTAGTTATTGTTGCATTGTATACAATGAATGCTAAGGACGCTTTATTTATATCAATTATCAGAATTTTGCTTTCAGGCTTAGCCTTCAGCGGTCCATTTGCAATGATTTACAGTTTAATCGGCGGACTGCTTTCATTTTTAGTAATGTTTGCCACCAAAAAGAGTAATAAGCTTTCACCAATCGGTGTATCGGCTCTCGGCGGAACAGTCCACAATTTCGGTCAAATACTCGTTGCCGCCGTTGTTATGCGAATCTACAGAATTATTTATTATTTCCCGATATTAATGATTGTCGGGCTTGTAACAGGCATTTTAAACGGAATTATTGCAGATATAATCATCAAACGAATTGCTAAAGCAGGAGATACACAATGTCAATAGGATTAAAAAGGGGAGAAGTATCAATTGAAAATCACCAAATCGAATGGGAATTTTCTGCAAAAAATACTATTGACATACTCAAAAACACATTAAATAATGACATTGTTGACACCCAACATATAGGAAGTACATCAATTAAGAGCATTTGCGCCAAGCCGATTATTGATATCGTTGTAGGTGTTAAAAATTTCAAAGATATTTTAAAACATAACGATGAGCTTTCTAAACTCGGTATAATTTACAGACGTCAAGACAACCCTAATCAGCAATTATATGTCTGTGGTGATTTACAAAATAATATTCAAACACATTTTATTCATGTTGTAATATTCAACAGCAAGGAATGGAACGATTATATTAATATGCGTGATTACTTAAACGCAAATGAAGAAAAAGCGAAAGAATATTCTGATTTAAAAATAAAGCTTGCAAATGAATATCCAAACGATAGAATTGCTTATACCAATGGCAAAAGCAAGCTTATTGAGGAAATATTAAAAAGTGCAAGTATGTGGAGAAAATGCAATGATTATAAAAGTAACAACTGATTAGTATAGATATAAAATCCGAAAATGTGACGAAGCCGACCATTTAAAAAGTATTATTGCAATAACTCGGCAGAAAATGTTTAACGAAGTTATGCTCGATATATTCCGTATTCTTGAACTTGGACCTTATGACAAAAGAATACTTAAAAATAAAGAAAATAGGGGCTCTGAATGAGCTCCTATAGCTGTTTTATTCAAGTAAATAATAGGGATGAAATATTGACATAGCTTAATTTTTGTGTTATAATTGCACAAAATAAATATTTTGTGCAATTTAGGGGAATTAAAATCATAATTATTCCGTTTTGAAATAAATTATTGATATTTAACATATTATACTGATAATATCCGCAAGCAACGATTAAACTATTCATTTGTAGCTATTTAGTTATTTTGAAACGATAATTACATTGTTTAAAAAATTTCTATCAAATAAATGGTTTTATATTAACTGCTTAACTAAAATTGCCAAAATGTTTATTTAATTCTAAGGAGTTAATCTAATATGCGTAAAGAAGAATTCAGTACATTACCAAAGCTTGTACAGCAATATTTAGTTTATATTGAAGCTATCAAAGGTCACAGCGAAAAATCTGTACTTGAGTATGCTTCAGACTTACGTACCTTTTTTAGATACATAGTCAAATTAAAAGGCTTATACAGTTTTGACACAGAGGACGAAAAAATCGACTTGTCCCCTATTGATTTAAATTTTATACAGAGTGTAAATCTTGAAGATGCATATCAATTTATGATTTATTGCAAAAACGTAAGGCAAAACAACGAAACTACACGTGCAAGACGTGTAATATGCATCAGAAGATTTTATGCTTATTTGACAGACAATTTAGGATTGCTTGAAAAAAATCCTATGAAAAATCTCGACATTCCGAAAACAAAAAAATCATTGCCTAAATATTTGTCACTTGAAGAAGCGGAAAAACTTTTGTCAGTTATAGACGGCAAATACAAAGAGCGAGATTATGCAATGATTACGCTTTTTTTAAACTGCGGAATGCGACTGAGTGAGCTTGTATCAATTGATTATAACGATATAAAAGCTGATGGTACACTCGTCATAACCGGTAAAGGAAACAAGGAACGAACTGTTTATTTAAACCAAGCGTGCATTAATGCTGTCACCACATATATGAAAGTAAGACCGCACGACGGTGTAAAAGACAGAGCGCTGTTTTTAAGTTCTCGCAATCAAAGGATAAGCAACAGAAGCGTTCAGCATATTGTTGAAGAATATTTAAAAAAAGCAGGATTAGGTGACCGTGGTTTATCGGTTCATAAGCTAAGGCATACTGCAGCAACACTTATGTATCAGCACGGAAATGTTGATGTATTACTTCTTAAGGAAATACTCGGTCACGAAAATCTCAGCACCACGGAAATTTATACTCATATCAGCAATGACGCAACTAAAAAAGCCGTTGATTCTAACCCATTATCAAGCGAAAAACCTAAATGGTAACAACACTTTTCAAAAGCGTTTCAATGAGTGCACAAACGCCCGAAAAAGCAATTATAATTAAACCGTAAATCAAAAATTTTCTTAATGTCGGCTTGACCTCTAACTTATAATCAAGATTATTTTTTGTTATATCAACTATTTGCTTTGACATATTGCTACTTGTTTGGATAACAAAAATCAAAACGGTTAGAAAAAGCGCAGCAAAAGGCGCAATCATAAGAATTGTATAGCCTACACCCTTTGCTTGATAATTTATGTAAAAATATGCTGCCTTCATTCCAACCTGAATGCCTATAACGCATGGAATAATATTTATTAAACCGTATCCGATAAGGCAAAAAGCAAGAAAAACGGTAATTAAAAAAAGCGACAAATAATTACAAATATTTTGGCTGAAAAGTTTTGAAAAATTTGCATTGCTCGGCTTTAAAACAGAATCAAGCGCACTGCTTTGAAGAAGCCTGTAAAGAACAGTTCCTATTGCCAATGAGCAAGCATAAAAAACAATTGAATATATAACTGTTTTATTATCAACAATGATTTTTTCAATGTCGGTTTTCTTTTCATTTTCATCTTCTAAATTAAATTCCTTTTTAAGTTCAATAGGAATATCGCTCAATTTTAATCACCTTCTCTTCCCTGCCGACATAACCCCTGTTACAAATGCTACTGCAATAATTATTGCCAATGATATAAATAATTGAACGAACTCCTTGCCAAAAAATATAAAATTTGCAAGCGTAAATAATACTAACGGTATAATCGACAAAAATGACAAGAATAGTATATTGTTTTTAAAAGGCTTAAGACAAATAAAAGGAACTATAAAAGACGTCAGCGCACTAATCAAATAACCGGCATATTTACAATATGATAAGTCCAAATCAAGTTTAAAAATTATAAATGAAGCAACAGATGATATTAATATTATTGACGTCGTAGTTAATGCTAAGGATTTTACAATAAATTTAATGATAACACTTTTTACATTAAGACTGCTTATTTTAGGCATAATAAAACCCCCTGAATAATTAATATTCAAGGGGTTATTTTTTTAGAACAATTATTTATTATCCTTTTTATTTGAGCCGTCCTTGTCAGCCTTTTTAGCTGCTTTTTTTTCTTTAGCGGCTTCTCTTGCAGCTTCTACTTCCTTTTGATGCTGCTCATTCTTTGTTCTGTTAGTATTAATTGCCCAGCGCTCAATTTTCATCTTATTTCTGTCAGCACCGGTTTCAATGATAAGGTCGTTTTCACGAATTGTAACAACACGTCCTACAATACCGCCGATTGTAACAATCTCATCGCCGATTTCAAGAGCATTTCTCATTTCCTGCTCTTCTTTTTGACGTTTCTTCTGTGGACGAATCATCATAAAATACATAAGTGCGAACAACACAACCATAAGAACAATCATTTGTATGCTGCTTGTCTTTTGATTAGCAGCTGAGCCTGAAGCTGCATTTTGCGCAAATAATAAAATTGATTCCATAAAATTAATTTCCTCCAATTATATGATAAAAAGTATTATAAATTAAATTTATATGATTTGCAAGTCTTTTCTAAATTCTTGTATCAAGTTTAACACAAAATTCATTTTTATAGTCCGTAAATGTACCGTTGTCTAAGTTTTCTCTTATCTCGGCCATAAGATTATTATAAAAGTAAAGATTATGGATAACGGCAAGGCGCATACCGAGTATTTCATTGCTCTTAAACAAATGCCGAACATACGCTCTTGAATGTTTTCGGCAAGTTGGGCAATTACATTCTTCATCAATAGGCTTACCGTCACGTTCATATTTGGCATTATTGATGTTTATTATTCCTTTTTTTGTAAATAAATGACCGTGACGTGCATTTCTTGACGGCATTACACAGTCGAACAAATCAACACCTCGGCTGACACCCTCAAGAATATTACCCGGAGTACCGACGCCCATAAGATATCTCGGCTTGTTCTTTGGAGCATAAGGTTCAACAGCAGATATAATTCTATACATATCCTCTTTGGGTTCTCCGACTGCAAGGCCGCCGATTGCATAGCCGTCAAGTTCCATTTTTGCAATTTCTTTCATATGCCAAATACGCAAGTCGTCATAAACACAGCCTTGATTTATGCCAAATAGCAATTGGTTTTTATTAATTGTTGTATCAAGAGAATTAAGCCTGTCCATTTCCTTTTTGCAACGTTCAAGCCAACGAAGTGTACGCTCGCAAGCCTCTTTTGCATATTTAAGAGTTGCAGGATTTTTAACGCATTCATCAAATGCCATTGCAATCGTTGAACCTAAATGAGACTGAATTTGCATACTTTCCTCAGGTCCCATAAATATTTTTCTTCCATCAACATGAGAATTAAAAGTTACACCCTCTTCGTTGATTTTGTTAAGTTTTGCAAGGCTGAAAACTTGAAATCCGCCGCTGTCGGTTAAAATAGGCCTGTCCCAATTTGTAAATTTATGAAGCCCACCCATATCGTATACAAGTTCATCACCCGGACGAACATGAAGATGATAAGTGTTGCAAAGCATTACCTGACAACCGATATCTTTTAAATCCTCGGTTGAAAGACCGCCTTTAATTGCGGCTGAGGTTGCAACGTTCATAAATGCAGGGGTTTGAACAGTTCCGTGTACTGTTTCAAACTGCCCTCTTCTTGCTGTGCCCTCTTGTTTTAATAATGTATATTTAGCCATAATTTCCTCTCAAATCTTATAGTATATCAGCAAATAAACATAGCATCGCCAAAGCTGAAAAATCTGTATTTTTCATCAACTGCGATTTTGTATGCGTTCATTACATGGTCATAGCCGGCGAAAGCAGAAATGAGCATAATGAGTGTGCTTTCAGGAAGATGAAAATTAGTAACAAGTGCATCTATGCATTTAAATTCGTAACCGGGATAAATAAATATGCTCGTGTCATCCTCATCTGCACAAATACAGCCATTCTTAGTAGCAACCGATTCAAGCGTTCTACAGCTTGTAGTACCTACGGAAATAACTCTTTTTCCGTTTTTCTTGGTTTCATTAATTAAATCGGCAGTTTCCTGCGGCATAATATAATGCTCCGTATGCATAGTATGTTTTGTGACATCATCAACCTTTACGGGTCTAAAAGTTCCAAGCCCTACATGAAGCGTTACATATCCGATATTAACGCCTTTTGCTTTGATTTCCTCAAGCATTTCCTTAGTAAAATGCAGACCTGCGGTCGGTGCGGCAGCAGAACCTAAATGCTCGCTGTAAACAGTTTGATATCTTTCCTTATCAGCAAGCTTTTCCTTAATATAAGGAGGAAGTGGCATTTGACCGATTTCATCCAAAACAGCATAGATATTGGCGTCACAATCAAATTTAATAATTCTGTTGCCATCATCAAGAACGTCAATAACCTTGCACTCAAGCTTTCCCTCGCCAAAAACAAATTCCGTTCCTACTTTTGCTTTTTTGCCCGGCTTGCAAAGACATTCCCACACAAGTGTTTCCTTTTGTTTCAAAAGCAAAAATTCAACTACAGCTCCGGTTTCTTTTTTAACACCGAATATTCTTGCAGGAATAACTCTTGTATCATTAAGAATCAAGCAATCGCCGGGATTTAAGTAGTTTGTTAAATCCTTAAAAATTTTGTGTTCAACCTCACCCGTTTTCTTATTTAAAACCATAAGCCTCGATGCATTTCTCGGCTCAATAGGGGTTTGAGCAATAAGCTCTTCGGGCAAATCATAATAAAAGTCTGAAGTTTTCATCATATTCTCCGTAAATTTTGATTGACATATATATATAATAAGTGTTATTATATCAAATAAGTACGGATGAGGTAAAAAACCTTAAGCGCACTTCAACCGTCAACAAGTATTATATTGCATATTATCTTGTTTTACAAGTTATTTTTTTAAGGAGATTACAGACTATGAGTAAAAAGTACAATGTCGGCATCGTCGGCGCAACAGGTATGGTAGGTCAAAGATTTGCTACTTTACTTGAAAATCACCCTTGGTTTAACGTTGTTTGCCTTGCAGCATCTTCAAGAAGTGCAGGTAAAACCTATGAAGAAGCTGTTGGTAAAAAATGGTGCATGGATACACCTATTCCTGAAAATATGAAAAACATTGTTGTAATGGACGCAACAAATGATATTGAAAAAATCACTTCACAGGTAGATTTTGTATTCTGTGCGGTTGATATGAAAAAAGATGAAATCAAAGCTCTTGAAGAGGAATATGCAAAGCACGAGTGTCCGGTAGTATCTAACAACAGTGCTAACAGATTTACACCTGACGTTCCTATGGTAGTTCCGGAACTTAATGCCGAGCATATCAACATTATTCCTGCACAAAGAAAAAGACTCGGTACAAAGCGTGGCTTTATCGCAGTAAAATCAAACTGTTCGCTTCAGTCTTATGTACCTGCTCTTTTCCCTCTTCAGGAAAAATATCCTATTAAGAAAGTACTTGTTTGTACTTACCAGGCTATTTCAGGCGCAGGAAAAACATTTGAAACATGGCCAGAAATGATTGATAACGTTATTCCATACATCGGCGGTGAAGAAGAAAAGAGTGAAAAAGAGCCTCTTAAGCTTATGGGTAAAATTGTCGGCGACGAAATCGTTTCTGCAGATTCCCCGGCTTTCACAGCTCAGTGTATTCGTGTTCCTGTTTCAAACGGTCACCTCGGTGCAGTATTTGTAGAATTTGAGGATAAGAAGCCTACTAAGGAAGAAATGATTAATATTTGGGAAAACTTCTCAGGCAGAGCACAGGAACTTAATCTTCCGTCTGCTCCAAAGCAATTTCTTCACTATTTTACAGAACCTGACAGACCTCAGATTCATTCAGAAAGAATGCTTGAACACGGCATGGCTGTTTCTATCGGCAGACTCAGAGAAGACACACAATACGATTATAAATTTGTTTGCCTTTCTCACAACACACTTCGTGGTGCAGCAGGCGGTGCCGTTCTTCTCGGTGAGCTTCTTGCAGCAGAAGGTTACTTTGATTAATATATTTGTAATAAATTTGTTAAGGAGATAATCATTATGAAAAATCCTATTTTTACAGGTGCAGCAGTTGCTATTATCACTCCTATGAATGAGGATGGAACTGTTAATTATGATGAATTTGCAAAGTTTATTGACTTTCAAATTGAAAACGGCACCGACGCTATTGTAGTATGCGGTACTACAGGCGAAAGTTCAACACTTAAGGTTGTTGAGCACAACGAATGCATCAGGTGGTGCGTTGAATATGTAAATCACAGAGTTCCTGTTATTGCAGGAACGGGTTCAAACAGTACCGCTTGTGCAATTGAAATCAGCCAAGAGGCTTGCAAAAACGGCGCAGACGCTCTTTTACTCGTTACACCTTACTATAACAAAACAAGTCAAAGAGGTCTTATTGCCCACTACACTGCCATTCACGACGCAACAAACCTTCCTATAATTCTTTACAATGTTCCGTCAAGAACAGGTGTTAATATTAAACCTGAAACTGCTGCCGAGCTTGCTAAGCTTCCAAGAGTAAACGGTATTAAGGAAGCTTCGGGTGACCTTGACCAAGTAGCTAAGATTCACGAACTTTGCGGTGATGAGCTTAACATTTGGAGTGGTAATGACGACCAAATTTTTGACATTCTTGAGCGTGGCGGAAAAGGCGTAATAAGCGTTCTTTCTAACATTGCACCTAAGGAAACTCACGAAATTGTTGCTTCATACTTAAACGGCGACAGGAAAACATCCAAAGAACTTATGGATAAGTACGTTAAACTTGCAAAGGCTATGTTTGTTGACGTCAATCCTATTCCTGTAAAAGAGGCTGTAAGCCTTATAGGATTTAACGCAGGTCCTTTAAGACTTCCTCTTATTGAAATGGATGAAAGTAACAAGAAATACGTTAAAGAAACAATGGAAGAATACGGCTTAGTAAAATAAGTATAAATAAGGAAGTAAAAAATGACTAATTTAATTATAACAGGCGCTAACGGTAAAATGGGCAAAGTTATTCAAAGCATTGTAGCAAATCGTAACGATTGCAACATAGTTGCCGGTGTTGACCTTAACACAGAAGATAACGGGCACTTCCCTATTTACTCTTCAATTTTTGATGTCAAGGAAAAAGCAGATGCCATTATTGACTTTTCAAATCCAGTGCTTCTTAACGATTTACTTTCCTATTCCGAAAAAACCTCTACACCGCTTGTAATTGCAACAACCGGATACAGTGATGAGCAAAAAAAGCAAATTGCAGATGCTTCAAAGAAAATTCCTGTATTCTTTACTTATAATATGAGTATGGGTGTTAATCTTCTTGCAAATCTTGCTAAAAAAGCTGTTGAGGTTCTCGGCAATGATTTTGATATTGAGATTGTAGAAAAGCATCATAATCAAAAAATTGACGCACCGAGCGGTACGGCTCTTATGCTTGCAGATGCAATGTGTGAAGAAATCGATCAGCCTATGAAATACGAATACGACCGTCATTCAAAGCGTGAAAAACGTACTAAGAATGAAATCGGTATTCACGCAGTAAGAGGCGGAACAATTGTTGGCGAGCACGAAATAATTTTTGCAGGCCGTGACGAAATAATTACTCTGTCACACTCTGCAAGAAGCAAGGAAATATTCGCAGTAGGCGCTGTAAATGCAGCCGTTTATATGAATGGCAAGGGTGCAGGCCTTTACGATATGAAAGAATTAATTGATTAACAATAAATCATTAACAAGGCAAACTTTTACGGTTTGTCTTGTTTTTTTTATATAAATATGTTTTAATATATAATAAAGTTTTGAGAAATAAATGGCGGTGAATTATATGAATATTCAACAGCTTCGTTGCATAGTTGAAATTGCAAGAGTAGGTTCAATAACAAAGGCGGCTGAAAATCTTTATATGAACCAACCGAACTTGAGCCGAACTGTAATTGAATTTGAAAAAGAATACGGCATTACTCTTTTTATACGTAATTCGCAAGGTGTCATCTTAACCGACAGCGGAAAGAAAGTTGTAGAGAAAGCCGAAGAAATCATAAAAAAAACAAATGATTTAAACCGTTTCTTATATAATAACGATAAGGAAACAATAAACGTGAAATTGGCTGTTCCCCGTTCATCATATATCAGTGTAGCATTTTGTAACACCATTGAAGCCGTCGAAAACAATAAGCTCAATATCTCTTTCAAAGAATGTAATAACACAGATGTATTAAACGACGTTATGATTAACGGCTATAATCTTGGAATTATAAGAATTCCAACAGAGCTTGAAGCAAAATATAAAAAGATGATTACGTCTAAACAAATGCAATTTCAGGAAATTTGGAATTTCAAATATAAAATTCTGTTTTCACAAAATCATCCTCTTGCAACAAAGCAAAAGCTTCAATTTAACGATTTAAAGGAATATTCAGTGTTACTTCACGATGATGAATATATCCCTTTTGTTTCAAAAGAAGAAATTAAAAGATACACTCCCTCGCACGATTCTCAAAGTAAAATTCTGATTCAAGAACGTGGAAGCCAATTTGATATTCTTTCAAATCTGCCTAATACTTATATGTGGACCACCCCCATTCCGAAAAGTCTTCTTGAAAATCATAAGCTTGTAACTAAAAAATGTATTGATAATAAACAATCTTTTTCCGATATTCTGATTTATCCTAAAAATTACACTTTAACTGACTTTGAAAAATTGTTTATTGAAAATGTTTTTGAAATTAAATATGAGCTTGAAAACGGCAATAATACGGTATAAAAATCGTATTATTGCCGTTTTTTTACAATTAATATTATTAATAAATTGTAAATATTAAATCGACAATTATATATTATTTAGTATATTTATAAGAAATTGCTATTAATATGATAAAATTTTAACAAATAAATGATACAAATTTAACAAAGGTGTTCAATACTGACATATGTCAGTTACTATATATCATTAGTGATATGCAACATATCATATTTTATATTACTATTATTATTCTATTTGTGTTAAAATTCATAGCGGAAAAGAAAAAATCCATTAATTAATAAATTATTCTATTTAAGGAGGAATAATCACTATGGTAGATTTCGAACAATGGGAAGGCTTTGAAGGCTCTCTCTGGAAAGAAGAAGTAAATGTACGTGACTTTATCCAGAAGAACTATACAGTCTATGACGGTGACGAATCTTTCCTTGCAGGCCCAACAGATGCAACAAATAAACTTTGGGGTATTCTTCAAGGTCTTCAAAAGGAAGAACGTGCTAAGGGCGGCGTACTTGATATGGAAACTAAAGTTGTTTCAGGTATCACTTCTTACGGCCCTGGCTACATCAGCGAAGCTGACAAGGACCTTGAAAAGGTTGTAGGTTTACAGACAGACAAGCCTCTTAAGAGAGCATTTATGCCTTTCGGCGGTATTAAGATGGCTGAGCAGGCTTGCTCAACTTACGGTTATGAGCCGGATCCTGAACTTCATAAAATTTTCACAGAATATTGCAAGACACATAACCAGGGTGTATTTGATGCTTACACTCCTGAAATGCTTAAGGCTCGTCACAACAAGATTATTACAGGTCTTCCTGATACTTACGGACGTGGCCGTATCGTAGGCGACTACAGAAGAGTTGCTCTTTACGGTATTGACTTCCTTATGGAAGAAAAGAAGCATGACTTTGCTAACTGCGGCGACGGTACAATGACAGACGACGTTATTCGTCTCAGAGAAGAAATCACAATGCAGTACAAGGCACTCGGTCAGATGAAGAAAATGGCTGAAAGCTACGGCTATGATATTTCTAAGCCTGCAAAAGACGCTAAAGAAGCTGTTCAGTGGTTATACTTCGGCTACCTTGCTGCTATTAAGACTCAAAACGGTGCTGCAATGAGTGTCGGCAGAATTTCAACATTCCTTGACATTTATATTGAAAGAGACCTCAAGGCAGGCAAACTTACCGAATCAGAGGCTCAGGAACTTATTGACCATCTTGTAATGAAATTCAGAATGGTTAAGTTCGCAAGAATCCCATCATACAATCAGCTTTTCTCAGGCGACCCTGTTTGGGCTACACTTGAGGTTGCAGGTATCGGCGTTGACGGTCGCTCAATGGTAACAAAGAATGACTTCCGTTTTCTCCATACTCTTGAAAATATGGGTCCTTCACCTGAACCAAACCTTACAGTTCTTTATTCATCAGCACTTCCTGACACATTTAAGAAGTATGCTGCTGATATTTCTATCAGAACAAGTTCAATTCAGTATGAAAACGATGACGTTATGAAGCCGGTATGGGGCGATGACTACTCAATTTGCTGCTGCGTATCAGCTACACAGACAGGTAAAGAAATGCAGTTCTTCGGCGCAAGAGCTAACCTTGCTAAGTGCCTTCTTTACGCTATCAACGGCGGTGTTGACGCTAAGACATTTGACCAGGTTGGTCCTAAGTACAGACCTATTACATCAGAATACCTCGATTATGACGAAGTAATCGAAGCTTATGACAGAATGATGGATTGGCTTGCAGGTCTTTATGTTAATGTACTTAACCTCATTCAGTTTATGCATGATAAATACTATTATGAAGCTGCTGAAATGGCACTTATTGATACAGATGTAAGAAGAACATTTGCAACAGGTATTGCAGGTTTCTCTCATGTTGTTGACTCTCTTAGTGCTATTAAGTATGCTAAGGTTAAAACAATAAGAAACGAAGACGGTGTTGTTGTTGATTACGAAACTGAGGGTGACTTCCCACGTTACGGTAACGATGATGACAGAGCTGACGAAATCGCTGTATGGCTTCTCAAGACTTTCCTTGACAAGATTAAGAAGCATCACACATACCGTAATTCAGAGCCGACAACCTCTATCCTTACTATCACATCAAACGTTGTATACGGTAAGGCAACAGGTACAATGCCGGATGGCCGTAAGGCTGGCGCTCCTCTTTCACCGGGTGCTAACCCATCATACGGTGCAGAACAGAGCGGTCTTCTTGCTTCTCTTAACTCTGTAGCTAAGCTTCCATACGAATGGGCTCTTGACGGTATTTCAAATACTCAGACAATCAACCCGGGTGCTCTCGGTCATTCAGAAGAAGAAAAGATTAACAATCTTGTTCAGGTTATGGACGGTTATTTTGACCAGGGTGCTCATCACCTTAACGTAAACGTATTCGGTACTGAAAAGCTTATCGATGCTATGGAACATCCTGAAAAAGAAGAATATCAGAACTTTACAATTCGTGTATCAGGTTATGCTGTTAAGTTCATTGACCTTACTAAGGAACAGCAGATGGACGTTATTTCAAGAACCTGCCACGACAGAATGTAATTATTAACTTAAAAGGATTTGTTGAAATTGGACGGTAAAATTCACAGCATTGAAACTTTTGGTCTTGTTGACGGACCGGGCGTAAGATACGTACTCTTTTTGCAAGGTTGCAATATGCGTTGCAAATATTGCCATAATCCCGAAACCTGGAGCTTTGATGATGCGAAATTTACCGTTTCGGCAAAGGATGCATTCAACAAGGCATATAAGTATAAGAATTATTGGAGAAAAAACGGAAAGCCAAACGGCGGTATTACAGTAAGCGGTGGTGAACCGCTCCTTCAAATTGATTTTGTAACTGAATTTTTCAAGCTTGCAAAGGAAAAAGGAGTACACACCACGCTTGACTCCTCAGGCTCTGCTTTTACAAGAGAAGAGCCTTTCATCTCCAAATTCAATGAGCTTATGAAGTATACTGACCTTGTTATGCTTGATTTAAAGCAAACAGATACTGAAAAGCATAAAGAACTTACGGGCAGAACAAATGAAAATATACTTGATATGGCAAAATATTTGTCAGATATCGGCAAGGATATGTGGATAAGAAGAGTTCTCGTTCCTAATTTAACCAATGATGATAACGAGCTTAATAATCTTTATAGCTTTATTTCGTCACTTAAAACGGTTAAAAAGGTTGAAATACTCCCCTACCACACCTTAGGTATTTTTAAATGGGAAAACCTCGGTATCAAATATCCTCTCGAAGGCTATAAGCCGCCTACAAAAGAAGAGGTTGAAAAGGCAGAAAAAATACTTCATATTGAAAAATAAAACTAACCCTCCTGATTAATTCAGGAGGGTTTTGTTATGCCTATTTTTAATTTGAAATTTTATTAAGTAATCATAGTCCTTTGCATTTATATATCCGTCATTATTCAAATCAAGATACATATTGTCATTACCTCTTGCTGCCTTAGTATTTACATAATCAATAAATATAGGCAATTCGCTTTTCGTTTTAGTTACAGTAGAATCGCAATCGGAGCATTTATAAGTAAGTTTGGAATTATCTGCACTTACAAATTTATAATTATGACCTAATGCGTCGGTATAATTTTCAGTATAGCTTTCATTGCATTTTGCACATTTATACAGTGTATAGCCCTTTTCTTCACATTTAGGAGCGATTACAGACTTTACAAACGAATGCTCATGAACAAATACTATATCATTATCAGCTTCCTCAATTCCAACATAATCATCGGCGTTTGAGGCACTGCTGTAGCTTCGTGTAATGACAGGCGAATAAAAATACATTCCGTCAATATTTACATAAGCTCTTGCAGATATTTTGTCATTGATATATTCTGTAGGAATACCTGTAAATACTGCATTATATGTTGAAACCGTACCGTCAACAGAGCGTTTTGCAGCTTTTGAGGTTATTGTATCATCATTATCTGCACGAATTTGAGTGTTGACATTTTCATTTTGTTCGTCAATACTTTGGTCAAAGGAGTACGCAAAGCCGTATTCTTTATTTATTCTTTTATAAAGATTTTCGTATTGGCTCAAATCAACCCCAAGCACACTTTCATCAAGCACAAATCCAAAACGCAAGCCATTATCTCTTGTTCTGATTTGAGCACCCTTTGCTTCAATAATTGAATCCGAATCGATATATTTTATCGGGTCTTCATCAGAATATTGCCATTGTGACCAAGCGGCGGAGCCTTTAGGTGCAATTATCGTTGGATAAACATTATCTAAATAGCTCTGCCTTGTAACCCCAACTGCAACATCTGTAGCTTTTTCTGATATAACTATTATCGAAGAATATGAATCGATATGCAAATATCTTGTATTTGGTGCAAAAAATAATTTCAGTTGGTCGGTTACATGTGTTGAATCCGGGTTTATATATTGTGTTTTCACTTGCGCTTTTGGAAGCCACACTATTTCAAGCGGCGGAAGAAAAGGATATGTTTCTACCGTCGGATAGTATAATTCTTCTGCATTAGGCAGATAAAGTACTTTCAGACATGGCAGATTTTTAAAAACATTAGACGGATTTTTAAAAGATGTGATACTGTCTAAATATATTTCTTCGACATACATATTGTAAAATACATTGTTTGATGTTATTTCTGTCAATTTAGGTAAATCTATGACTCTGATATAACTTCTTTGTCCGATTCCGACCGATGACCCCATTCCGGAGAGAGTAACACATTTAGGAGCATACAAAGTATCAATATAACAATAGTCAAATGCTCCGTCATTTATCCAAGTAACGTTTGGAAAATCAACATTTTCAAGAGAATAGCAATATTCAAATACACTTGTTCCTATATCATTTGCATTTGGAACATTCACTTTGTAAAGATTATTGCAACAAGAAAACATATAATTTGATAAAACTTCAATATTAGGCATATTGCAGGTCATTAATGAGCTTCCATAAAACAAATATTCCGAATCAAAATCCTCAACATTGCTAAAATCAGCGTTAAGTAATCCTGAATTTTCAAAAGCATGCCAACCTAAAAATGTTACCGAATCGGAAAAGTCTATTTCATGCAGCATTGAGCAGCCTCTAAATACTGACGAGTCAAGTTCAGTGCAATTCGGCATTATTTCATCACGCAAATCAGAGCAGGCATAAAATGCAGCCTCCCGAATATCATTTACATTCGTCGCCTTAAAATGTTTTAAGTTTTTAGATTTTTGAAAGCATTTGTTATATATTGTATTTATGGTGTCCGGTAATATAATAGAAGTAAATTTACTTTCTTTAAATGCTTCTTTTCCTAAAGCAGTAGGAATAATGTTATTTATTAGTTTAGGAACAATAATATTGTTTTTATCGCCGTTATAAGCAGTTATTACACCGTCCTCGGTTATTTCAAAATCATTTTCATCTGCAATATATTGAACTGTATAATATTGTGACTTTATATCACTTACATATTTATCACTTTGAATCAATGCATAATTGAGCTGCATTTCATTATCTATCGTTATTGGTGATGTATAGATTGTTCCGTTTGAATTGCTCGGAATCGACTTATCGAGCGTATAAATAAGCTGTGTGTCGGCAGGGATATTATCAAAAGTTACAGTTTGTGTATCTGTATAAAAGCCACCAATAGTGCTTGGAGTCGGAGCTGTATATTCCTTATCAACTAAAAGATTTGGGAAATTAAGCATACCGCTTCCGTAATAATCTTCTTCATCCTCACCCATATAAATTGCTGAGGATTTTATTTCATTTTTTACTTCCGTTGGGGATAATTTTGGGTTTTGCATAAGTATATACGCGCAAGCGGAACTGACAAACGGACAAGCTGCTGATGTGCCGGTGAAATTAGTAATATATGCATTTACCGCCTTATGAGATGCGGTAAAAACATTCTCACCGGGAGCAGCTATATCAACCTCTTTTCCAAAATTTGAAAATGAACATATATGATTATCTTTATTATACGCTCCGACAGTAATTGCAGTTTCACAATTTGCAGGTGTAATATTTTGGACAGGTAAATTGTCGTTACCTGCGGCAACACAAACCGCAACATTGCATTTAACCAATTTATCAACAAGTTCAGTTTGAATTTTCATATTACTATATGGATCAAATACCCCGACACTTAAATTCATAATGTCGGGCTTATTTTTTTCAGCGATAATAGCTTCCATAGCCGCAATAAAAGTTGACAAGGTACAAACACCTTTATCATTCATAACCTTATATGGCTTAATTTTAACATTATCAGGCGTAGCCTGAGCAATAATGCCGGCAACGGATGTACCGTGACCGTTATCGTCCATACAATCGTTTTCGTTTCCGGAATCGCTCATATTAAATGATGTATCGGTAATTTTATCTTTTAGCAGATTGTGTTCATAATTAACACCGGAATCGAAAACACCTATTACAATCTCATTTTCACTATAAGAACTATCGGCTATTCTTGATTTGGCAAAATCAACACCTGTTTCTTGAATTCCCCATTTACTGTCTTCTATATTAACGGCACAAGTATGTAAATATATATCTTTTTCAACAGTATAGCCTTTATCTCTAAGATCATCATATTCTTCAAGCATATCACCTTTATTATTATATTGAAGAACTGCATAATCTAAACCATAAACAGAATCTATAGCATCAGTATTTTTTATTTTGTTTTTGGTTTTGACAATCAAACGATTTTCTGTTGCGTTAGGTGTATTATCATTATAGTGCTTCTCAAATGAATCAGAGTCTGATTCATATTTTTCATTAAGCTTTGCAATTCGACTGCTGAATAAAGAAACGCTTTTTCTTTCAATCTCTGATGCTATTACACTTTGAAGCGGCGCACATATAGATAAAACAATTATAATCGACAGTAAAACGCTCAGCCTCTTTTTCATACAAACTTCCCCTAATATATTTATTAAGTTAATATTAACATAATATTAAGATATTAGCAATACATATTACGATATTGACAATATAAAGTTGTTTTGAATTTAACGATAATCAATTCACTGCATAAAAAGTTTGACTACCTTACCCTCTAATACATCGGGTACGCTGATTGACTGCGGGCAATGATTTTTGCATTTATTGCACCAAGCGCAGGCTGCTGGATTGACATTATAAGAGTTATATTTATCTCTGCCCAAATTGATGTCAATTTCACCTGAAACGACGCTGTTATAAAGAGAGAAAAACGAACTGATTTTAATACCCTTTGGGCAAGGTTGGCAATAGTCACAGCCTGTGCAGGAAATAACCTCGCTTTTGTTAATTATTGCGGCTGCCTTTTCGCAAAGGGAATTTTCAATATCAGTAAACGGCTTAAAATCAGTTAAAGTAGAAAGATTATCAAGCATTTGCTCTGCGCTGTTCATTCCGCTTAAAATTGTGATTATATTTTTATGGCTTGCAACAAAACCCATAGCCCACGAGGCAGGGCTGTTATCAGGCTTTAACGATTTAAACATATCCGATATCTCGTCATTAACCAAAGCAAGCTTACCGCCCCTTACAGGCTCCATAACGATTGTGGGAATACCTGCATCTTCAAGTATTTGGTATTGCATCTTTGCATTTTGATTTTCCCAATCAAGATAATTCATTTGAATTTGAGCAAAATCCCATTTATGAGCAGATACAATATTTCTTAAATCGTCAACCGTTCCGTGAAACGAAAAGCCAATATATTTAATCTTACCCTCTTTTTGCATTTTCTTTAAAAAATCATAAGCATCGAATTTTTCGCATTTTTCAAAATTTTCATTATCAAGAGAATGAAGAAGATAAAAATCAAAATAATCCATACCGGTTCGCTCAAGCTGTTCGTCAAACACAAGCTTCATATCCTCTTTTGTATCACACAACCAAATAGGTAACTTATCGGCAATAAAATATGTATCTCTCGGATATTTATTTAACGCACAACCTATAAAGGCTTCGCTTTTACCGCAATGATACATATATGCGGTATCAAAATAGTTCACTCCGTTTTTATATGCTAAATCGACAAGACTTTGCGCCTTACCATAATCAATATTAGGGTTTGATTCTCTTTTTTCTTCGGTTTCGCACGGCAGTCGCATTGTGCCCAAACCTAAAAGAGATATATTTGTATCCTTAAATTTTCTTTTATCAACCATAAAATATTCCTCACTAAAAAAGGCAGGAAAACCAAAGTCCCCTGCCCGATTAATTATTATTCCTTAGTCCAAGTAACACCCTGCGGTGTATCCTTTAAAATGATGCCCTTAGCTTTAAGCTCGTCACGAATACGGTCAGCCGTTGCCCAATCTTTATTAGCTCTTGCCGTCTGACGTTGCTCAATAAGCGCTTCAATATCAGCGTCAACGTCGTTGCTCTTTCTGTTATAAAGAATACCAAGCACATCGCAAAGTTCGTCAAACACATCAGCGGCTGTTTGACAAACATTTTTAGAAACTTCCTTATCAAGAATAGATATATTAATATCCTTAACAAGGTCAAAGATTGCCGCAACACCGTCGGCAGTATTAAGGTCGTCGTCCATAGCCTCAATAAATTGCTCTCTGCGGCTGTTTATACGGTCGATAAGCTCAGTATCGTCAGCTATGTCTTTAGCGTTTTTAATAGCAAAATCAAGGCTTTCACGGCAAGTATAAAGTCTTTCAAGAGCGCTTTTGCACTGTTCAATTATTTCAAGGCTGTAATTAATAGGTGAACGATAATGAGATGAAACAAGAAAGTATCTGATAACTTCATATCCGTAAACATTGGCAATTTCACGAACTGTTTTGAAATTGCCGAGTGATTTACTCATTTTGACGTTATCAACATTGATATAGCCGTTGTGCATCCAATATTTTGAAAAAGTGCAACCGTTTGCGCATTCGCTTTGCGCAATTTCATTTTCGTGATGAGGGAAAATAAGGTCCTGACCGCCGCAATGAATATCAATTGTATCGCCTAAATATCTTTTATTCATAGCAGAACATTCAATATGCCAGCCCGGTCTGCCCTTACCCCAAGGCGACTGCCAATAAGGCTCACCCTCTTTTGCAGCTTTCCAAAGAGCGAAATCAAGAGGATTTTCCTTTTTCTCTCCGATAGCAATTCTTGCGCCCGACTGTAAATCCTCAATAGGCTGATGGCTTAATTTGCCGTAGTCCTTAAATTTAAGAGTTCTGAAATAAACGTCGCCGTCAACTGAATAAGCGTAACCTTTTTCTTCAAGAGTTTTGATTATATTAATAATCTCATCAATATTCTCCGTTGCCTTTGGGTGAACTGTCGCTTTTTTGAAATTCAATCCGTTAGCGTCAGTCCAAAATTCTTCAATGTACTTTTTAGAAATTTCCTCAAAGGTACTGCCCTCTTCATTTGCACGTTTAATAATCTTGTCGTCAACATCGGTAAAGTTTTGAACAAATTTTACATTGTATCCTCTGTATTCAAGATATCTTCTTAAAACGTCAAAAACACAAAGCGGACGAGCGTTACCGATATGAATATAATTATATACCGTCGGTCCACAAGCATAAATTTTAACTTCCTTAGGGTCATTTGGAACAAACTCTTCCTTTTGACGAGTCATTGTATTATAAATCTTCATTATTTTTGCTCCTTTAATTTTTCAATTTCTTCTTTAAGCTTTTTAATTTCAGCCTGATTTTCTCTAATCAAATTCATAAGCGGATCAGGAATATTGATTTGGTCAAGGTCATCTACCCTTTCGCCGTCAATCCTAACTACCTCACCCGGAACGCCGACAACAGTACAATTAGGTTCAACATCCTTAACAACGACTGCACCTGCGGCGACTTTAGCATTTCTGCCGATAGTAATAGGCCCTAAAACTTTAGCGCCGGAGCCTATCATAACGCCACTTTCAATAGTTGGGTGACGTTTGCCGACATCCTTGCCGGTACCGCCAAGTGTTACACCCTGATAAATCATAACGTCATCGCCGATTTCAGTTGTTTCGCCGATAACAATACCGTTACCGTGATCAATGCAAACTCTTCTGCCGATAGTAGCACCGGGGTGAATTTCAATACCTGTTTTATGCGCTGAACGCTGACTGATATATCTTGCTATAAAAGGCATATTATGATTTAAAAACCACTTTGCTCTTTTATGGCTTTGAAGCGCCTTGAATCCGGGGTAAAGAAGCACTATTTCAATAGGACTTCTCGCCGCCGGATCGTGCTCCATAAAGCTTTTAATATCCTCTTTAAATGAGTCAAACATATAATATAATCTCCCTTACAGATTTCAATATAATAAAAACAAAAGCCCCTGTCAAATTGACAGAGGCAATAAAATACTGCGGTTCCACTCTTGTTTATACTCAGGCTGCAAAATATACAGCTTATGCCTATAACGTGGCAAAACGGCTTAAAATACTAAATTCCTTTAAGCAACTCCGCAGTGCATTTTAGCAGACTATTTATAAAGCCTCACAGCAAAACGGCTCATTCTCTGAATAAATAATTATCTGCTTACTTCTCTGCATCACAGTTTTTAATATTAAACAATTATTTCTACTATTATTATATATATTTTTTTGAAATTTGCAACAATTATTTTGTTTTTATTAAATGCCAACCGTCTTTAGCGTAAATAAGACCGCTTAAAACAGCAACAACGCTTACAACCCAAAATGCAATAGCACAATAAACATTAAGCCAAGGAGTCGTAGTTGTGATGTCAGCCGCACCCTCACCGATTGCAAGAAGAAGGAAAGTCATACCTGTTGTTGACATTTGAAGAAACGTTTTGCACTTACCAAAACCGTTTGCGGCGATAACCTCACCGTTTGCAGCTGCAAGCATTCTTATTCCTGCAACGAGAAATTCCCTTGCAAGCATAAGAAGAATACAAAGTTCTGTATGCCAACCCATATTGATAAATACAAGATAAGCGGCAAAAACGAGAGTTTTATCTGAAAGCGGGTCCATAACCTTACCAAAATCAGTTACAAGACCTTTTTTTCTTGCAATAATTCCGTCAGCCTTGTCACTCATACATGCAACGAAATATACAAGAAGTGCCGCAACCCAATGGTATTTAAATTCTATAAGTGAAAATGCCATTAAAAAAGGGATACAGCAAAAACGAAAAACTGTTATTTTATTTGGTAAATTCATACTTTTTCTCCAATCAAATCATAGCCGTCACAGCCTGTAATTTTAACATTTACGAACTCTCCGATTTCAAGCTTATCATTACTCTTAAATATTATTCCGCTGTCAATCTCGGGAGAATCAAAATAAGCTCTGCCGTTATACATACCGTCGTCAAACGAATCAACAATAACCTTATATGTATTGCCTACTCTCGCTTTATTAAGTTGCTCGCTGATTGAATACTGAATATCCATCAAAACGTCGGCACGTCTCTTTCTAACTTCCTCGTCAATTTGATTATCGTATTCGGCGGCAGGAGTATCTTCCTCGGCAGAATATGTAAAGCAACCCATTTTGTCAAATTTAATTTCCTTAATAAATCTGCAAAGTTCCTCAAAATGCTCGTCACTTTCACCGGGAAATCCAACCATAAATGTTGTACGAAGTGCAAGATTGGGAATTTTTTCCTTCATTTTGAACAGAAGGTCTTTAAGTTGCTCATAAGAGCCTGTTCTGTGCATAGCTTTTAATATATTTTTATCACAATGTTGAAGTGGAATATCAATATATGGGCAAATTTTTTCCTCACTTGCAATTACGTCAATAAGCTCGTCGGTAACTCTGTCAGGATAGCAATAATAAAGCCTAATCCACTCAATGCCGTCAATCTTAACAAGTTTTTTTAAAAGACTTGCAAGACGATATTCACCGTAAAGCTTTAAACCGTATTTTGTGGTATCCTGTGCAATAATTATAAGTTCTTTAATTCCCTTTGTGGCAAGATTTTGCGCTTCCCTAATAATATTCTCCATAGGGCGCTCTATATAACCGCCACGTATAAGCGGAATTGCACAATAGGAGCATCTGTTGTCGCAGCCGTCGCTTATTTTTAAATAAGCCCAATGCTTAGGGGTAGAAAGCATTCTGTCACCCTCAAGCAAAAGATACTTTTTATCAGGGTAAAAGCTTGTTCTTACACCGAGCAAAGCCTTGTGACAAACTTTAACAATATCATTATCCGCACCGATACCTATTACCGAATCAACTTCGGGAATTTCTTTAATGATTTCATCCTGATATCTTTCGGCAAGGCATCCTGTAACAACAATAGCGCTGATAATCCCTGCCTTTTTATATTCGGCAACTTCTAAAATAGTTTCAATAGCCTCACGTTTAGCATCTTCAATAAAGCCGCAGGTGTTAATAATCATAACATCGCTGTCTTCAATGTTTTGCGCTATTTCAAAGCCGCTTTTATTTAATTTTTCAAGCATTACTTCACCGTCGACCTGATTTTTAGGACAACCAAGTGAAATCATACCTACTTTATTCGTCATATTCTTCTATCCTGTAAAATGCCGATTTAATATCCGAATAGTAAAAACCTTTTCTTTGAAGTGCGGCGATTACCTTTTCTTTCCCGTTTTCCTGATTAAGCTTTGTGACATACTTTGATTTAATAAGTTTGATAATTGTTGAAACGTTATCAATTTCAATAATTGACAGTTTTTCGTCAACAATCTCCCTGTTGATACCACGCTTAAAGCATTCTTGCTTAATATTAGCTGTTGAAAACTTTTTTACCTCAAGTAAATATTCAATAAGCCTTTGGCAATACTTTTCGTCATCAAGATATCCTGCTTCGATATATCTGTCAACTGCTTTTTGAGCACTTACCTCATCAACGGATTTTAAAAGCTTTGTTTTGAGCTCTTTAACGGAATAATCACGCCTTGATAAATAGTCGGCACATTTATTTAACGCTTTTTTGTAATTTATTTTAACAAGAAGAGCCTGCCACTGCTTATCATCAATATCTGCCCCATTTGAAATATAATTATCAAGCCAACAGTTTTCATCAGTAGTGGCGGCATATTCCCCGTCAAGAAACAGATGAACCTTAGTTCCTCTGCCTTTTTGATGAGTTAAAATCATCAGTCCTCATCATCCTCAACCATAATGTTGATTTTAGCAAGTGCTTCCTCACGTGTAATCTTTTTTTCAGGCTTCGGTGCAGGCTTAGAGGCATTAGCCTTTGCTACACGTTCTTCCTTTGCTTTTTCGATATCCTCGGCAATTTTATCCTTAATCTTTTGCTCAAGTTCAGCAGCAAGTTCAGGTTCATTTTTAATAATTTCTTTAACATTATCTCTGCCCTGACCGAGCCTGCGGTCACCGTAAGAGAACCACGAGCCACCCTTGTGAACAATATCATACTGAACAGCCATATCAAGAATTTCGCCAACCTTGCTAATGCCCTCGCCATACATAATATCAAATTCAGCGCTCTTGAAAGGAGGCGCAACCTTATTTTTAACAATCTTAGCACGAGTACGAGAACCGATAAATTCACTTCCAGCGCCCTTTAACTGTTCAATTTTTCTTACATCAATACGCATTGACGAATAAAATTTAAGCGCACGTCCGCCGGTAGTAACCTCAGGATTACCATACATAACACCGATTTTTTCACGAAGTTGGTTAATGAAAATAACTATACAATTTGTTTTATTAATAGTACCGGCAAGAATTCTTAATGCCTGCGACATAAGCCTTGCGTGCTGACCCACATGGCTGTCACCCATATCGCCCTCAATTTCACTCTTTGGAACAAGTGCTGCAACAGAGTCAACAACAACAATATCAACCGCACCGCTGCTTACGAGTTGTTCTGTAATTTCAAGTGCCTGCTCACCGAAATCAGGCTGAGACACAATAAGAGAATCAACATCTACACCCAAATTAGCGGCATAAACAGGGTCAAGTGCGTGCTCTGCATCAACAAATGCGGCGTCACCGCCAAGCTTTTGAGCCTCAGCGATACAATGAAGTGCAAGGGTAGTTTTACCGCTTGATTCAGGACCGTAAATTTCAATTATACGACCTCTTGGTAAACCGCCGATTCCCGTAGCAATATCAAGAGTGAGAGAACCGGTAGAAATAGAGTCAACCTTAAGAGAAGAATTTTCGCCAAGGCGCATAACTGCACCGTCGCCGAACTTCTTTTTTATATTTTTCATAGCAGCCTCAAGAGCCGCTTTTTTGTTATCAACTGCCATCAGATAACCTCCTAACATAATTCCCTACTATTATACTAAATTCGATATTTAAAATCAATAGTAAATAAAAAATATGCAAATATTTGTTCTAAATAAAAAAATAGTGAAAAAAGACTTGCATTTTAATAACAATTGTGATAATATATCTACGTTCTAAATTGACAAGGAGGTGTTCGCAAATGGCAAAATGTGAATACTGCGGAAAAGACGTATCTTTCGGCATCAAGGTTTCTCACTCACACAGAAGATCAAACAGAACTTGGAAACCAAACATTAAAAAAGTAAAGGCTATTGTAAACGGCTCTCCTAAAAGAGTTAACGTTTGCACAAGATGTCTTCGTTCAGGTAAGGTTGAAAGAGCTTAATTATTTCGCATAAAACAGCACCGATTTATTCGGTGCTTCTTTTATTTTAAAGAGCTTTGTAAATATGCAAAAGCGCCTTAATCTTAACCCCTAAGGGGGCTTGGAAAAATAATTGAATGTAAATATAATAAGTATATATTTGAAGGAGATGAGCAAATAAAATGGACATAATCAAAGCTAATAATATAAATCATTCATATATATTTGCTCAAAGAGAGATAAAAACACTTTACGACATTTCCTTTAAAATTGAAAAAGGCGAATTTATATCAATAGTCGGTATGAACGGCTGTGGTAAAAGCACCCTTGTTAAACACCTTAATGCACTTATTCATCTTCAAAGCGGTGAACTTACAATCGCAAGCCTTGATTGCAAGAATAATAAAAACATATACAAAATCAGGCAGAAATGCGGTATGGTATTTCAAAATCCCAATAATCAATTTGTTTCAACAGTTGTTAAAGAGGACATTGAATTTTCGCTTAAAAATCATGATATAAAATATAATGACAAAACGATTGGAGATGCACTTGCATTCGTAGGACTTAAGGGTTTTGAAAAAAGAAATATACTCTCTCTTTCAGGAGGTCAAAAGCAAAGGCTTGCCCTTGCAGGGACACTTTGCGTAAAGCCTGATATTATTATTCTTGATGAGGCAACCTCAATGCTTTCTCCAAATTCAAGAAAAGAGGTTTTGGACATAATTCTAAAACTTCACAAAGAAACCGATATAACATTTATAATGATTACGCAGTATGCAGAGGAAACGGTAAATGCTGACAGAATAATTGTTATGAATAACGGTAGAATCATTGGAAACGACGTTCCTGAAAAAATATACTCAAACGAAGAGCTTATAGAAAAATCACAAATTTCACTTCCCTATTGTGTTAAAATATATAATGATTTAAAGAAAGCAGGAATTTTCCTTGACGAATGTCCTTTAAACAATGAAAGATTGGTGGAACTTTTATGCCGATTGAAATAAAAGAACTTTCATTTTCATACGACAGCAAGCCGTTTATTGATAATTTAGATTTAAAAATAAATGACGGCGAAATGGTAGGTATTATAGGTAATACAGGCTGTGGAAAATCAACATTTGTCCGTCTTATTGCAGGGCTTATAAAAAGCGACAGCGGTAAAATAATTATTGACGGCGACGATATTACCGACAAAAAATTTAATAAAAAAATTCTTCGCAGAAAGCTTGGAATAGTATTTCAATTTCCCGAAATGCAATTATTTGAGCAAACGATTGAAAAGGACATATTCTTCGGCTTAAAACAATATAAGTTGACTTATGACGAAAAATACAAAAGAGCTAAAGAAGCACTTGAACTTTTAGGTCTTGATTTTGAAAAAATTAAAGATAAATCCCCTCTTGCACTTTCCGGCGGTGAAAAAAGAAAAGTAGCTGTTGCAGGAATACTCGTTTGCAAGCCGAAATATTTAATTTTTGATGAACCGATAGCCGGTCTTGACTGTAATTCAAGAGATAACTTTATGAAATTGCTTTTAGCATTAAAGCAAAACGGCACAACAATTATAATCATATCTCACAACACCGATTATTTGGCAGAATATGCAGACAGAATACTTGTTATGGACGGTGGCAAAATTATATTGGACGATAAACCGAATGAAATTTTTAATCAAGCTACCCTATTAAATAATCTTAACATAGGCGTTTGCAATTCAAAGGAAATCGCAAATTTATTAAATAAGAAAGGCTTTAATATTCAAAATGATATTTTAAAATATGACGATTTGCTAAATTCAATAATATCAAATATAGGAGTTATAAATGACTGACATATTATCGGGAGTTTATGAAAATATTAGTTCACCCATTCACAACATAAATGCAAAATATAAAATTCCTTGCTTTTTAGCAATGATTATATTAACGCTTGCAGCGAAAAGCTACGTGGTCTATATAATTGATTTTTTGTTTCTTGGCATTTGCATTTTAATTTCAAAATTAAACATTAAGCATTTCATATCGGCAATAAGCAAGCTTTGGTTGTTTTATTTAATAATATTCTTAATGAATGCCCTTTTCTTCGGCAAAGGAGAAACAATTTTAAGCCTTTGGAAAATCAACATAACGACACTCGGCATAAGGCAAGGAGCAGTGATAGTTTTAAACGTAATATTTGTTATACTTTGGTCTAAATTATTCGTTTTGACCTCCTCCCCAATTGAGATAACAAACGCAATTAATTTCTATCTGACACCGCTTAAATTATTTAAAGTTCCGACAGAAAATTTAGCGCTTATATTATCGGTTTCAATTCAATTTGTTCCGACCTTATTAATTGAAGCGCAAAACATAAAAATGGCTCAAATTGCAAGAGGCGCAGAATTTGAATCGAGAAACATATTTAAAAAAGCCAAATGCATATTTCCGCTTATAGTGCCGATTTTCATAAACGCTTTTAAAAGAGCGGACGAATTATCGCAGGCACTTGAAGCAAGAGGATATAAAGGAGAAAAATAAATGAATAAAAATAATTTAAAAATCAACAAATTAAGCACAATGAGTGTAGTGAAACAATCAATCATAACCGCTGTATGCATTGCGCTTTGCGTTGTTTTGCCTATGGCATTTCACAGTATTCCGCAAGCAGGTATGATTTATTGCCCCATGCACATTCCGGTACTTATTTGCGGTATTATTTGCGCACCTCAATATGCAATTATCTGCGGCATTGCCGGAGCGCTTCTTTCAAGTGTGCTTACGGGTATGCCGCCTGCGGCGACGCTTCCGTCAATGCTTGTTGAACTTACCTGCTATGCACTTATTTCATCACTTTTAATGAAATTTATTCACACGAAAAAATCTGTGGCTGATTTATATATTTCCCTTATCGGTGCACTTCTTATCGGCAGAGTAATTGCCGGTGTTGTTAAAGCATTGATTTTTGCTCGTGGAGAAATAACAATTACCGCTTGGGCAACGTCATATTTCGTCACCTGTCTTCCGGGAATTATTATGCAAATAATCTTAGTCCCTGTTATTTATGCCTCACTCGTTAAGGCAAACCTTATCCCGTCAAGATACGTTTACAGTGAGGAATAAGATGGATAAAAACGAAGTAATCAGTTTTTTCGATATTCACTCAACTACTTGGGATGAAAATATGGAAAAAGACGACAGCAAAATGAATGAAATACTCGACGTCGCAAAAATATCAAGCGGAAAAAGCGTACTTGATATCGCCTGCGGCACAGGTGTTATGATTGATTATTACATTGAAAGAAATGTATCAAAAGTAACGGGCGTTGATATTTCAAGCAAAATGATTGAGATTGCAAGAAATAAATTCAAGAAATATGATTTTATAAATTTTCTTTGCGAGGACGCCGAGGAATTTAATTTCAAAAATCAATATGACCGTGTTATGGTATTTAATGCATTCCCTCATTTTCCGAATCCAAAAGCGCTGATTAAAAATCTTGCAAAAGCCGTTAAATCCGGCGGTACTGTTACAGTCGCTCACGACAGGGGCAGAAAAGACCTTGACAACCACCACAAAAGCGTTCAGGCAAGTAAAATATCTAACGGACTTATCAGCGAAAACGCTTTAGAAGAAATATTCAAATCAGCAGGACTTGTTAATATTTATAAAAAAGCAACCGAAGATATTTATATTGTCAGCGGAGTAAAGGCATAATTTAAGCGGACATTCTCAATTGAGAACGTCCGCTCATTTTAATTTTGGAAGAATATTGGCTCATTTTCAATTACATCGTAAGCAAAAAGCTTACTGTCATCAAGATTTACCTTGTGCATATCAACCGCATTAATTCTATGGCAATTATATGTTGTATAATAATAAATTCCTTTATCAGCATTGCAACAAGAGGTATAAATCGTTATTTCATATTTACCCTCAGCCACCTCGCAGCAACCACGCTGTTGGTCAACCGAGCCTAAAATATGAAAGAATTGGCTTACGCTGTCATTTTCATTATCGCCTGATTTTGAATTAAGTTTAGTAAAGGCAACACGTGCAAAACGAGATGCTGACGATAAATCACCCGGCAAACCGAGTGCGCCCATACCTCTGCTGTATTGTTTTAAATCAATATTTACAGCAAAACTGTTATCGGGTTGCTTAGGTGATAAAGACATATAATTATTAAGCATGAACGTTTGCATATCAAAAGGCGGATTATTAGTTAATACTCCTACCTTATTATCATAAATTTTCATACCGTCTTTGGTACATTCAAGGGTAATACAATCGTTTTTGTCAGCAATGATATAATGAAGCTGAGCAGTAGGCAATTTATCTGAAAAAGACGTATTTGTTATATTAATTTTTTTAAGCAAATTGCGTACGTCGTTCATATTTTCGCATTGGCAAAGTATCCACGCAATAAGCTCAAACTGTGCAACATTTTCTTTTCCCTCAATCGGATTATTATAAACCGCATTGCCCACAAAATTAAGCCCTGCAATGCAAACACCTTTTTCGTTCATTGCGTCATAATAAAGAGGATAATCATTTGCAATATGAGCCATACCGATTATTGCATAATGGTTTTTAACCTCACCCATAAATTTAAAATCAAACGTGTAATTTCTCGGCGTAATAGTTATTTTGTCACCGTAAGAAAATTCATAATCAAGAGTTCTGCCAAAATAAAAGTCCTTTGTTTTATATGTTGCTGCAGTACACATAATATCACCCTTTATAATTATTAACAAAAATCGAAAAAATAAAAGGGTTGTCTTGAGACAACCCTTGGTGCCGGCGGCGGGGGTCGAACCCGCACCCTGTCTCCAGGACTGGATTTTGAGTCCAGCACGTCTGCCAATTCCATCACGCCGGCAAATCAGCTTTTTTATTATATAAAATTAAAAGCCCAAAGTCAATAGATTTATTAATTTTAATAAATACTTATTTAAAAATACTTATCCATTCATCTTTTACTTTAATACTCTCGTGCTCGCAAAAATCATTATTTGTGAATATTTCAAGCATTTTATCAAAATCCGGCGCTAATTTCATTTTAGGAATTTCATCAAGACTTGTCCAAGCTTTAAATTAATTTTTCATTATTTATAATAACAAAATTTGTAAATATAAAAAACTGCCGTGAATTAACACGACAGCTTAAATTAGAATTTATTTACTAAACTTATGGAATACTTTTTTACCCTTTTTAACAATGATTTCGTTTGCAAAATCATCGGTTGTAAATGACATATTAGGGTCGGTTGCCTTTTCGTCATTGACGCTTACACCGCCCTGAGTGATAAGACGTCTGCCCTCTCCCTTTGACTTTATAATGCCGGCTTTAACCATCATATCAAGAAGCATAATTGAGCCGTCTGTGAAATCATCATCGGTGAGTACGGTTTCAGGCATATGTGAATTATCTGCACCGCCTGCAAAAAGCGCCTTTGCGGCATTTTGAGCCTTAGTAGCTTCTTCCTCGCCATGAATCATCTTAGTAAGTTCAAAAGCAAGAACTTCCTTAACCTTGTTAAGCTCGGCACCCTCAAGCTTTGCATACTCATTAATCTGCTCCATAGGAATAAACGTAAGAAGTTTCATACACTTGATTACGTCATCATCGCCGACATTTCTCCAATACTGATAGAACTCATAAGGTGAGGTTTTTTCAGCATCAAGCCAAACAGCGCCCTTTTCGGTCTTACCCATTTTCTTACCCTCTGAGTTGGTAAGAAGAGTAATTGTCATAGCATTTGCATTACCTTGAAGCTTCCTTCTGATAAGCTCCATACCGCCAATCATATTTGACCACTGGTCATCACCGCCGAACTGAAGGTTACAGCCGTATTTCTTATAAAGAGTATAGAAGTCATAGCTTTGCATAATCATATAGTTAAATTCAAGGAACGAAAGACCTCTTTCCATTCTCTGCTTATAACATTCAAAGCTTAACATTCTGTTTACACTGAAGCACGCACCAACCTCACGAAGAACGTTGATATAGTTAAGGTCAAGAAGCCAATCGGCATTATTAACCATCATTGCTTTACCGTCTGAAAAGTCAATAAACTTAGACATTTGCTTTTTAAAGCAGTCGCAGTTATGCTGAATAATTTCAGGTGTAAGCATTTTACGCATATCTGTCTTACCGCTTGGGTCACCAATCATACCGGTGCCGCCGCCGATAAGGGCAATCGGCTTATTGCCTGCCATTTGAAGTCTTTTCATAAGGCAAAGTGCCATAAAGTGACCAACGTGCAAGCTGTCCGCAGTTGGGTCAAAGCCGATATAAAATACAGCCTTACCGTTATTAATAAGCTCTCTTACTTCGTCCTCATTAGTAATTTGAGCTATAAGTCCTCTTTCTTGTAATTCTTCATAAACTCCCATTTATATATCCTCCTAAAATAAAAACAAATTTATAATGACAAAGTGGCACAAGTGCCGTTTTTCACCTTTTGTTCAATATTAATTCCCATAGTTAATTACTGTACAAATTTTGATTTAATAATTCCTCTGCGCTTTGAAGAAGAGTGTCGGTTATTTCAAGACCGCCCATAATACGTGCGAGTTCACTCTTTCTGCCTTCAAAATCAAGCGGTGTAACCGAAGTAAAAGTTTTATTATCATCAAATTTCTTTTGAATCAGAAAATGCTCGTTGGCATTTGAAGCAATTTGAGCGGAATGAGTAACACATATAACCTGCGTATTTTTAGAAACAGATTTAAGCTTCAAGCCGATTTTTTGACTTGCTCTGCCGCTTACACCGGTGTCGATTTCGTCAAAAATCAAAGTTCCGATTGTATCATTGTACGATATTATGCTTTTAATTGCAAGCATTATTCTCGAAAGCTCACCGCCTGAAGCAACCTTTGACAATGATTTAGGCGGCTCACCGGGATTTGCGGAAATCATAAATTCGATTTTATCAAAACCCGTTGACGATAAATTACCTTTATCGAAATTAACAAAAAACTGCATTTTTGGCATATCGAGAAATGAAAGTTCGTTTTTTACGTTTTTTTCAAAATCAGATGCAACCTTTTTTCTCTCATTTGAAAGTTTTTCGGCAAGGCTAACTGTTTCATTTAATAAGCCGTCATATTCTTTATTAAGCCTGTCAAGTTCCTCATCAGCAAAAAGAATTGAATTTCTTTTTTGCTTGGCATTTTCAAGAAAAGCAAGCATTTCTTCTTCATTTTTTCCGTATTTATTAGAAAATTTATAATAAAGGTCAAGCCTTTCGTCAATCATTTCAATTTCTTCGGGTGAGAAATCAATTGACATTAAAAGTGCTTCCGCCTTATCCTTAGCAAGTTCCAGCTTATCGTTTATGTCATTAAATACGTCAAAAATTTCCTTAGTTTCATCATATTTAAAAAGCATTCTTGAAACATCGTTGCAAGCCTGCTCAACGCCTGTATTTTCATCATCACCGTTAATAGTTGAAACAGCAAGATTAAGTGCCTTTATTATATCCTCACTCTTTTGAATAAGTTCACGTTTTTTAGTGAGTTCTTCCCTCTCGCCTATTTTGATATCAGCTGCCTCAAGTTCATCTATTTGGAAATTCAAAATTTCAAGCTGCTTTTCCTTATCGCTCTCATCATTAGCAAGTGATTTTAGTTTTCTACGAACGGCAATAAGCTTTTTAAACGAATTTTTATAATCGGATAATACTGACTTATCATTTAAAAGCATATCTATATATGTATATTGCAAATCAGGATTTAAAAGTGCCTGACTGTCATGCTGGCCGTGAACATTAACAAGAAGCGAACTTATTTCCTTAAGCATAGAAACGGTAACAGTTTTGCCGTTTACCTTGCAAAGCGATTTACCGTTTGACGAAATTTTGCGACTTAAAAGCAGTGAATTTTCTTCGTCAATCTCAATGCCGAGTTTCCTTAACTTATCGCAAATTGATTTGCTAATATCATCAAAATAAGCGCTTACAAACCCATAATCGGTATTATGTCTTACAAGTTCTTTTGAAGTACGCTCACCCATTATTGCGTTAATGGAGTCAACAACAATAGATTTACCTGCACCGGTTTCACCTGTCAGAACATTAAGACCGTCACTGAAATTAACACTTGCCTTTTCAATAACAGCTATATTTTCAATGTCAAGAGTTCTTAGCATTTAAAATCTTCTCCATATTCATTGTAAATATTTTCGCAAAGTCCTCAGTTTTACAAAGTACAAAAATAGTATCATCGCCGCTGATTGTACCTACGACGCCTGTCCATTCCATTGAGTCAATTGCAGTGCATACGGCAACAGCCATACCTGAAAAGCATTTAATGCAAACAATATTCTGAGCGTATTCAACATTAATAATTGATTCCCCGAAAATACCGCCTGTTCTTCTTGCATTTTCATTATTTTTCTTACCTGTTGAATAAATGTATCTGCCTTTATCTGACAAATCCTTAACAAGGCGCAATTCCTTAATATCACGGGATATTGTTGCTTGTGTAACCTCATAGCCGTTTTTCAAAAGAAAAGCCTGAAGTTCTTCCTGAGTTTCAATATCATGGGAGTTGATAAGTTCTAATATTTTAGCGTGTCTTCTCTTTTTCATTTATACTCTCCTCTCAATAATTTTCTTATTAAGAATTTCGTAAAAGTTTTCAGGTTTTAGTTTAATTAGCTTAGTTTTAATGTCCGAAGTCTTGATATGTATTTCACAATCAGGGGCTAAATTGACAGCCTCCTGACCGTCAACAGTCATAATCGGAGAATTATTTTGATCGTTATTTGCTTTAATAATCAATTCTTTATCCGCCGAAAAAATAATGCTTCTGTCCATAAGTGAATGTGGGCAAATCGGTGTTTCGATAATACAATCCGCCTCAGGGCTTACAACAGGACCTCCTGCAGCCATTGAATAGGCAGTAGAGCCTGTAGGAGTAGAAATAATAACTCCGTCACTTCTCATATTAGAAACATTTCTGCCGTCACAAGTGATTGATACATCAATAAGTCTTGCAAAATCGCCACGTGAAACAACAATATCATTTAAACAATGATGTGAAGAAATCACCTGATTGTTTCGTTCTATCGTCGCTTTGAGCATAAGACGTTCATCAATAATATAATCATTATTAATAAGCCTTGCAAGCAAACCAAGTTCATCTCGTTCGATACCACTCATAAAGCCCAGCCTGCCAGCATTGATACCGAGTGCCGGTTTGCCCAAAAAAGCCGCTTTTTTAGCGATATTAAGCGTTGTACCGTCGCCGCCTATAGCAATTGCGCAATCACAAATTGACATAGCCTTGTCAAATGTTTCAAATTTCGCTTTTGTTTTTGCAAATACAGCTTCGTGTTCCTCGGGTAAATACACCTCTGCGCCGCCGCTGATAAGTTTATTAACTACATTTACAGCAAGAACGCTCACGCCTTTATTATTAAGATTTGGAAAAACTGAAATAATCATTATAATTCCTCATGTGATTTATAAACTAATTGTTTTGCGTCAACATTTTCATAAACAACAGGCTCATTTGATTTTAATAGATAAATCAAATATTCAATATTACCCTCAGGCCCTTTAATAGGTGAAAAATCAAGACCTGCAACGCTAAAACCGTTTTCAACTGCCAAGCCGATAACTTTTTCGCAAACCTCAAGGTGAGTTGCAGGGTCGCTTACAACGCCTTTTTTACCGACCTTTTCCCTTCCGGCTTCAAACTGAGGCTTAATAAGGCAAACCGCACTGCCGTCATCCTTTAAGAATTTATTAAGATTTGGCAAAATATGCTTAAGAGAGATAAAGGAAACGTCAACAGATGAAAAATCAATTTTATCCTTAATTTGTTCATCTGTTACATATCGAAAATTAGTTCTTTCCAAATTAACTACTCGTTCATCGGTGCGAAGCTTCCAAGCAAGCTGACCGTATCCGACATCGACTGAATACACCTTAACCGCTCCGTTCATAATCATACAATCGGTAAAGCCTCCCGTTGAAGCGCCGACATCCATACAAATTTTGCCGTCAAGAGAAATAGGAAAACATTCCATAGCTTTTTCAAGCTTCAAACCGCCACGGCTGACATATTTTAAAGTTTTACCACGAACTTCGATTATATCATCCGGACTAACGTCCTTGCCTGCTTTATCAGATTTTTGATTGTTAACATATACTATGCCCGACATAATGATTGCTTTTGCCTTTTCTCTGCTTTCAGCAAGTCCTTTTTCTACCAAAGCAACGTCAAGCCTTGTCTTATTCTTAGCCATTATTGACCTCTTTAATAATAGAATTTTTATCTAAATTATAATGCTCAAGCTGACGGCAAACACTTGCCTGCTTAACAAATTCGTCGTCAATTGCAATATGCTTAAAATGAACATTAATATTATTTTCAATTAATAGTGAAGCAAATATTTCACCGACAGAACCGCTTTTTACACTTTCCTCATAAAAATATACGGTATCACAATTTTTGAGATATTCAACTACGCTTTCATCAATCGGCTTAATTTTATTAAGTTTAATCAAAAAAGCGTCGTCAAGATTTTTATAAGCTTTTGCACATTCGCAAAATTCTCTGCCGTAAGACACAACACATTTTTTCAAACTTGTATCACCTATAATGTTGTAATTATCGTGATTATATTTATATTCGACAGGAATTTCGCATTGGCAGCCACGTGGATATCTTACTGCGACTGCGCCGTCAATTTTATAAATTGCCTGATAAAACATAGCTTCAAGTTCATCAAATGTTGACGGTGCGAAAACAGTTAATCCAATCACCGAGTTAAGAAAAGAAGTATCAAACACGCCCTGATGGCTTTCGCCGTCCTCACCGACAAAGCCGGCACGGTCAATTGCAAAAATAACCTTTAAATTTTGCATTGCGACATCGTGGATAAGTTGGTCATACGAACGTTGAAGAAATGTTGAATAAACAGCAAAAACAGGAATTAAACCGTTTTTTGCAAGACCGCTTGAAAATGTTACTGCATGCTGTTCGGCAATACCGACATCAAAAAATCTTTTAGGAAATTCCTCTGCAAAATTACAAAGGCCCGTACCCTCAGCCATAGCGGCAGTAACACAGCAAATTCGAGCGTCTTTTTTAGCAAAATTACACATAGTTTCGCCAAAGCAGGCTGAAAAATTCTTTCCTGAACTTTTCGGTTCACCTGTATTTATATCAAATTTACCTATACCGTGAAACTGAGTCGGATTTTTCTCAGCAGGATAATAACCTTTACCCTTAACGGTATTCACATGAATTAAAACTGAATGGTTATGGGCTTTAGCCGCATTAAAAACGTCAACAAGTGCGTCAATATCGTGACCGTCAATCGGACCGTAATATCTAAAACCTAAATCCTCAAAGAATGTGGATTTGTAAATCATTTTTCTGATTTTAGTATTAATATATGTAAAAAATCTGTTAATCTGAGTACCAACCTTAGGGATTCTTGCAAGTCGGTGCTGAAAATTAGATTTAAAGGTTACGTATCTTTTAGATGTGCGTATAGTAGTCAGATTTTTAGCCATTGAGCCGACATTTTTGCTGATAGACATATTATTATCATTCAAAACTACTATAAGATTACTGTTATCGTTTCCTGAATTATTAAGTGCCTCATATGCAAGACCGCCGGTCAAGGCGCCGTCACCGATAACTGCAACAACCTTGCCCTTTTCGCCTTTAATCTGCTTAGCCCTTGCAAGACCGACAGCGGCAGAGATTGATGTTGAACTGTGACCTGAAGAAAAAATATCATGTTCACTTTCAACAGGACGGGTAAATCCGCTGATGCCGCCTTCGGTACGTAAGGTTTCAAACTTGTCCTTCCTGCCGGTAAGAATTTTATGAGTATAGCACTGATGGCCGACATCAAACACAATTTGGTCAACAGGGCTGTTAAAAACCTTGTGCATGGCAACTGTAAGTTCAACAACGCCTAAATTAGAAGCAAGATGACCGCCTGTTTTGGAAACAGTATTAATCAACAATTCACGTATATCTTCGCATAGCATTTCAAGCTCTTTATCATTCAGTTTTTTTAAATCTTTAGGAGAATTAACCCTATCAAGAACAGACATAATATTTCCCTTTTCGATGATTAAAGCTATTTTTTACGATTGACAAGTGATAAAGCAAGCGCTTTCAAAAAATCACTGTTTTCAAATATATCAAGTTGATTTACAGCCGCATTTGTAAGCTTTTTAACGTCTGATTTTGCTTTTTCAATACCGACAAGTGCAGCATAGGTGATTTTTTCATTTTCAGCATCAGAGCCAACAGGTTTGCCAAGTTCCTTTTCATCACCAACAATATCTAAAATATCATCTTGGATTTGGAACGCAATACCGAGTGAATAAGCAAATTTAGAAGCTGCTGACATTTTCTCTTCATCAGCTCCGGCGCTGATACAACCCATAAGGCATGCAGCGGAAATAAGTGCGCCTGTTTTCATTCTGTATACATTTAAAAGCTGCTTAACTGTAGGATTTTCCTTTTCGTAAATAAGGTCAATAACCTGACCGCCAATCATTCCGCCTACGCCTGCATTTTGAGCAAGAAGAAGAGAAGCGGAAACCTTTTTATCATCAGAAAGTTCGCTTGATGCAATAATTTCAAATGCGTGAGTCAAAAGCGCATCTCCCGCCAAAAGAGCGGTGTCCTCGCCAAATGCTTTATGACAACTCGGCTTACCTCTCCTTAAATCATCATTGTCCATACAAGGCAAATCATCGTGAATAAGACTATATGTATGAACATATTCCATAGCGCACGCAAAGGGCAACGCATCTTCTCTGCTTCCACCGCATGCTTGTGCAAATTCAAGCGCAAAAACAGGTCTAAGCCTTTTGCCTCCGTTTACAAGACTGTATTCCATAGCCTGAACAACACTTTCTTGACCGTCCTTGCAATCAGGAAGAAAAGACAAAAGTGTGTGTTCAACTTTTTTTATATCATTTGTCAGAATATTTTTAAATTCCGTTTCAGTCATTATTATTCTCCTTAGTAAGCATAGTAATCTTTTGCTCTGCCTTTTTCAGCTTATCACTGCAAATAGCTGCAAGCTTAGTTCCTTTTTCAAAAAGTTTAATGCTCTCGTCAAGAGAAACAGTACCATTTTCGAGCTTAGATACTATTTCATCAAGCTCTTTAACAGCATCTTCATATTTTATTTCATCACTCATTGGGTGTTACCTCTTTAACTATACATTTAGATTTTCCGTTATAAAAAGTTATATCAATCTCATCGTTCACTTTAACGCTGTTAATATCGTTTATTGCATTATTATTAATAGAAGCAAGTGTGTATCCCCGTAAAAGAATTTTAAGCGGACTTAAAGCGTCAAGACGAGATATTTTATTTTTAAACTCGTTATTTTTTTGCTCAATAAAATATGAGTATCCATCAACAAGTCTTGTTTGCAAAACAGCCAAATCATCATATTTCAGATTAATGAAATCATTCATATTTTCCAAAGGCGTATTAATAAGCAAATTGTCAAGACGCTGATATTCCTTATCAATTTTGTTATGCAAATAAGATAATAATCTGTTTTTTATACCGTCAAAATAATTAATTAATGTTGCCGAATCCGGTACAGCAAGTTCTGCCGCAGCACTCGGAGTAGGTGCTCTTAAATCCGACACAAAATCGCAAATTGTGTAATCCGTTTCATGACCTACGGCAGAAATTATCGGAGTTTCACATTCAAAAACTGCCCTGGCAACCTGTTCTGTATTAAAAGCCCACAAATCCTCAAGTGAGCCGCCGCCTCTGCCGACGATGATAACATCAATATCGCTTCTTAAATCAAGAATTTTAATTGATTTGCATATATCCGCCGGTGCGCTGTCACCTTGAACGACAGTCGGTACAACGACAAGTTCAGCAATAGGATATCTTCTTTTTGTAATATTTTTTATATCCTCAATTGCCGCACCCATATCTGAGGTTGCAACGCCTATTTTCCTCGGAAATTTAGGTATTGGCTTTTTGTAGATTTCATCAAACAAGCCTTCTTTTGAAAGTTTATCCTTAAGCTGTTCAAAAGCAATAGCAAGTGTTCCTATACCGTCAGGTTGCATATCGTCAATATAAAACTGATATGCTCCGTCCTTGTCATATACAGAAATTCTGCCTCTGCAAAGAACCTTCATTCCGTCAGACGGCTTGAATTTAAGTCTATCTGCATTTGATGAAAACATAACCGCTTTAAGTTGTGAGTTATCGTCCTTAAGCGTGAAATACATATGACCGGAACGAAAATAATGGAGAAAATTACTGATTTCACCCACAATATAAATATTTTTTAAATGCACATTTTCATCGAGAATAGCTTTAATATAAGTATTAACTTGTGTAACCGTTAATGCGTTAATATTCATATAATATCTTTCAAATAACCGTATATTGCAATTCCTGCGGCATTGTCACAACTAAACTCAGGCTTTGCAAAATATGCCGAAAATTTATTTACTAAATTTGTTTTAATAAGCGTGTTAGACATTACGCCGCCTGCAAATACAAGAGGTAAATTTCCATATTTTTCAAGCAATAGCTCCGTCATTTTTTCAAGCGAAGTTGAAATATATGTAAGAACGAACTTGGAAATATCTTGCTTACTTTCGCCGTTTGCTATCATCGCCTTAGCCTTATTTTCAATACCGGAAAGTGAGCAGTCAAGCCCCTTCATAGAAGGTTTAATTCTAAAGTTCTTATCGCTTAGCAGAGAAAATTTGTCAATTTCCTTTCCGCAGGGAAAATTTAAACCGAGAAGTACGCCTGTTCTGTCAATAGCCTGTCCTGCCTTTAAATCAAGGCTTTGAGCAATAATTTGCGCTTTGATAATTTCATCTTTATCCGGTGTGACAAGAAGTGCCTCAGTTGTTCCTCCGCTAACATGAAAGGCAATAAATTGATGTTCAACCAAATCAAGCCTTCCGACGGAATAAAGCGCCGCTAAAATATGCCCAACTTGATGAGATGTATAATAAAGCCTTGATGATGTGAATTTAGAAACAGCATCAGCAATACCCTTTCCCACCATAAAGCACGGCATATAACTTTTTTCAATATTTCTCGGTCTTGTACTTACTGCAACGGCATCAATACTTGACTTATCATATTCAAGCTCAGCCAAAATTGCAGGCATATTGACTGTATGCTGAAAAACAGCGTCGCTTTGCCTTAGCCCACGCTCACCTGTTTTGACATGCAAAAGTTTCTTTGCCTGAATTATATCGTTGCCGTCAAACAAAGCCACAGAGGTTGTATAATTGCTTGTATCAAATCCAAGATACATAATTAACCCCTTGAAACAGCGCCGAGAACGCCGTTGATATATGATGCGTCATTGCTTGAAGCGTATTTTTTTGCAAGCTCAACAGCCTCATTAATTGCAATACTGTCGGCAACGTCCTCAACGTTTTTCATCTCATAAAGCGCAACGTAAAGAATAGCAAGCGTAACCTTAGGAAGCCTTGCGGCTTTCCAACTTTTTGAATACTTATTAATTATCTCATCAAGCTCATTTTTTGAGCCTTTTACGCCGACAAATACATCTTTTGCATATTTGCTCACCGCTTCAACATTTTCGCTGTAAAGTTCAATTACCTCATCAATATCTTGACCGCTTGAAAAAAGCCCCTCAAACGTTAAAAGAAACGCTTGTTCTCTCATTTCACTTCTTTTCATCTATGTATCTCCTAAATATTTTATGCAAAATAAAATGCCGACAAAAATCTATTGTCGGCAGATTTTGCTACTCTTCAGTTTCACAAGGTTCAACAGAGCTTACAGGCTCTTCAAAATCAATACCGGCTACAATAACATTTACTTTAGTTACAAGCTTACCCGTCATATTTTGCACTGATTCCTTAACTGCACTTTGCACTTGAGTAGCAACAGTTTGGAATTTTTTACCGGGAGCTATGTTGATATAAATGCTGATAGTAAAGCTGTCATTTTCCTGCTTAATTCTTACAGGACTCATAACCTTAAGACTGCCCTGCTTAATTGTATTTACAACATCAACGGGTTTGTTGCAAAACGAAGAAACACCATCAACATCCTTAGCCGCATTAACTGCGATTGATGAAAGAACCTCATCGGATATAATAAGCTCACCCATAGAGCTTTTTGAAATTATTTCCATAATTAAGCCTCCTTGATTTTGAACCATTATAACACAAACTGAATAAATATACAAGATATTAATATAAAATATTTATGAATTTAGTTTGACTGAATAATAGTGACATCCTCATAGCTGCAACCAAGCTGAGAAACGGTTATTTCCTTAATTTGTAAAACTATTTGGTCCGTTAAATCTTTAGTATCAACAATAACATTAACTTTTGTTGCATCTTCGTTAATAACTGCAATACAATTATTAACGCCTTTTGCTTTAACAAGCGTTTCTATTTTATTCTCTGTTGATATTATATCCGAAATTGAAGCAATTTTGTCAGCTGCGGCGATATGCGCCTTATCTGTGTCCTTTGTTGAGTCAACAATTTTTTGAAGTTTTTCGAGGCTTTCATCTCTTGCGGTTTGCCTGTCAACTCGTGCAGAGGAAAAATATGCATTTTCTTTAACAGGCTGTGTTGTAGTGGCATCTACATATGTTGCCTCGCCCAAAACCTTATCTCTGCCGGATGAAATTGAACTTACCTTTGCTGATATATCACTGTTTTCCCAATACCAATTGCCGGCAACGCCTACGCCGAGCAAAAGCAAGAAGCAGCACGCAACAATGCGTGAATTTCTTGTTTTTCTCTTTTTGATTTGTTCTTCGGTAAGTACGGTTTTTTCTTTTTTCTTCTTTTTTGGTTTATCGTTTTTCATATTTTCTTTTTTCAAAATAATCACCCTTTTGATTTTATTTTAGAAACAGAAACTCTGTTTGCCGATATATTAAAAAGAGAGGTAACGGTATTAATTACCGCCTCACGAACCTCCACGTTATCACCACCCGAACAAACAACGCTTACGCCTTGAACGGTCGGATATTTTTCCTTGATAAGCAAAGCCTTTTCTCCGCTTTGCGAGTCATATAAAACATATTCGTCTTTATTGCTTTGAGAACTTTCATCGTTTTTGTTTTCGCTGTCTGTCGCATACACATTTTCGCTACTGTACTCAAATGTAATCATCACCTCACAGTCACCCACTCCGTCAATAGAGGATACGATATTTGTCAGCTGTTTTTTAGTTTCATCGCTGTATTGCGAATAATCAAACGACGTTTCAGTTTCGGTCGCTTTATTGTCATTTGACTGAAAAAACGAAGAAAAAGCAATTAAAACAATTGCAACAAGCCCCATAGCAACTATTATTTTTGCTCTTTTGCCATCGGATTTAAGCATAAAATTTATTGCATCTTTTATTTTATTCACCAATATAATACACCTGCGCATTTATTCCGAGCTTATCAAAAATATATTTTTTAACCTCTGATTTGTCATATTCATTTAGTATATATATTTCAACAGATTTGATATAAAGCTCATCATCTTTGATTTTAACATTAACTTTTGCCTTAGAATTTTTATAATTACCGTCATTAAGTGCTTTTTCAATATTTGATTTAATAGTTGTGCTGTATGATTTTTCCTTGTTTTCCGTTTGCTGTTCGTTGATTACTTTTATGCCTTCAAAGTTCAAATCAAATCCGTTTGCTTTAAACGGCGCAATAAGTGATAACATAATAAAAACGGTAATAATAATTTTTCCTACTTTGCCGTTTGAGTTTTTAGGAAGAAGCAAAGAGAAAATTATAGAAAAAATAAGAGTGATACAAACTGTATACGTCCAATCGTTTAAATACTTCATACATTCACCGTTTTCGATGCCACTAAAATTCCTAATGATATAATCGTTGTTACCATTGATAAAATTAACAAAACATTTATTATCAGCAAAACGCTTGAAAATGCTTCCAAAACTGTGCTTGATTCGCTGTCAAAAAACACCTTAGAGCAAATATTTGCAGCAGATATTGAAAGCCGCCAAAGAGTTATATTAATTATCGCAGGCAAAAATATAGCCGATATAGCAATAATTCCTACTATTCCCACGCTTGTTTTAATAAGGCTTGAATAGCTTTGAATTGATAAAAGTCCCTCGCTTATTGAACTGCCGATAATAGGAACAACAGAATTAATTGCAAATCTGACCGAGCGCAAGCCAAGAGCATCGGCTCTCGATGCGACGGCGGTTTTAAGTGATAAATACGACACAAAAATTGCAGATAAAGCCGAAATTGCTTTTGTTATCAAATTTCTTAAAGCAGACACGATACTGCCCATATTCAAATCACGTCTGATCGAGGAGCAAACAGATATACCCATAAATGAATTTACAATCGGCAAAAACACATTAGATGATATAAAATTCAAGGTTTGAGAAAACAAAAGAAGACTGCCGTTTACGCTAAACGAAGTCATTGCTGCACCGCTCGTTGCACAAATTATGCAAAACGCAGGAAAAAAAGAATAAGTAAAATCAGAACATAGTTTGATTGCCGAGCAGGCAAGCTTCATAGAAGGATAAATCTGCGTCACCAAGAATATTGCAATGACGAGGTTTGAAACCGTTGCATACATATCTGAAACAGAGTCGCTTGACAGGTGCATATCAAATGATTTAACGATTGATGACAATATTATAAAGCAAATCAATATCAGGCAGCATCTTAAAGGACCTTGTGCATTTTTTGAGAAAACAGATGAAATATAATCTAAAATTTGTTTAAACGATATACTGCTGATATTTTCATAATCAAAATCGTCAATTCCGAGTTCATCTAAAAGACTTGCGGTATCGTCATCAAGCAAATCGAATGACGATAAATCATATTCATCAAGTTGTGATTGATAATCTGCAATTTTTTCCTCAGCAAAACACACATCGGGAAAAACAAGAATAAGCATAAAAATAAACATTACGAGAATTTTAATTTTTCTTTTCATTTAAGCATTCCTATCATAATATCCATAATCGTTGTAAAAAGCGGCAATGCAGTTACAAGAATAATAATTTTTGCCGACAGCTCCGTTTGGTTTGCAAGCGTATTTTCGCCGTTATCCCTGCACAAATCCGAAAGCAATTGAGCTATCATAGATATTCCGAGAATTTTAAGCATAATTTTTATGTATGGTAATAAAACGGAAATTTCATTACTTATTGACGTCAGCCTGTCAACTATTCCTTTTAAATCTTTTGATATTAACGTGAAAATAATTATTGTGCATACTATGTTTATAAGAAAAGTAAATTCTTTCGAATAATTTTTCAGCACAATATTAATAATCAGTGCCGTCAATACAATTCCTACAACCTTAATCATAAGTCAAAAAGTGATTTAACGGCTGAAAACAAATTGCTTATTTGCGGAATAATCATCATTAATACAACTATTACACCAGCAAGGGTTGTAAGCATTGCTTGCTCTTCCCTGCCGCTTCTTATTAAAACCATATTAAGCACAGCAACTATTATTCCTATTGCTGCAATTTTAAAGATAAAACTAATATCCATTTATCCTCCTATATCAGCAAGATCGCTATTAAACAGCCTATTCCTAAGCCGAGAGCATATATTATTTTATAATGAGCAGTATAATATTGCTGATAATAATCTTTTAATATTCTAAATGTTTCGCAAAATTCGTTTGCCTCATTTATTTGAGTTTGAGAGTCATATTTTCCTATTGAATTTATGTAATCGTATATTTTTTCATTTTCTTCTCTTTTAAGAGGTGAAGATGAAATTATATTATTTAAATCAATATCCTTAAGCTTTTCACTGTTATTGAGTAAATCAAAAATTTTTTCTGTTTCAGGATTAGTAGTTTTTAATAAAACCATTACTTTTGAGCCTAAGAACACCATCTTATCACAATAATCAATTTTGCTTTTTTCATACTTACATATACTCGCTGAAAGGAGTATAGATATTCCTAATATCATTAGAATTCCTGCCGTTTTCATTTTCGTCCTCCGTCAAATCAATAATGTCAAATCCTTCATCAATTCCGTGTAAAAAAACAATGTGCGAAAATTCACGAGTTGAGATAAGCTGAATAGCTATTTGATTTCTCATTAAATCATTAATCGATTTTAAATGGATAGATAAAATAAACGACGTACCGCTTGAAAATCCGAATTTTATTGCCTCTACTTCATCCGAGTTTCCTATTTCATCGCAAACTATTAATTCAGGCGAAAGCGTTCTTACTGCCAATTCGATTCCCTTAGCTTTTTTATACGAGGATATAACATCTGTATTAATTCCGATATCAAAGCCGGAAGAAAGTTCTTTCCTTTCATCAATAACGCTTATTTTTTTATATTTTCCTGCATATCCGCTTGATAAAAGCCGTGTCATATCTCTTAATATTGTTGTTTTGCCGCTTGAAGGCGGACCTGCAATAATAACACTTGGCGTTGAATTGGCGAAAAGAATATTTAAAATATTTTTTGAGCAATCAACAACATTATGAGATATTCTTATGTTAAGACTGCTTATATTCTTAACGCTTGAAATTAAGTTGTTTTTATAAACAGCTTCACCTGCTATACCTATTCTTGAACCGAATTTATCGGTTACGTATCCGTCAATCATTGTTTGCATATTTGTATGATACGAATTATTACAAAAACTGTCGAGAATAAATATAAACTCATCATCGCTGATAAATCTGCAATCGTTCAAATAATGATTAATAAGCTTGTCATATTTACTGATAAAAAAAGGTTTATCAAGAATGTAAATAACTATAGGTTTATTAACTCTAAGCCTAATCTCAGTTATTTTTGACAAAACAGATACATCAAATGACAAAAAGCAGTTTTTTAAATCGCTTGGAAAGTGCTCTAAAACAGAAAAAATATTGTCCATAAAATCACCTTGCTTAATAGTATGCTGAATTTTTGAAAAATATAACAAATTTTCAGTTGAAGTAGAAAAGCAAATGTGATATTATATGTATATAATTATAATATTTACGGAAGTGCGGTTGCAGTAATGAATAGCAATATAACTATCAACACAAAAACTAACAAATTCATTAACGGCGAAACGGTTAGCTATACTCTTATGGCTACGGTTTCGCTTTTTGTTCTGTTTGCGTTAAAACAGATATTAAAAGTTTTTATCGGCGTTGCTGTTGCTCCGAGCTGTATCATCGCTTTTATCACGGCAAGCATTATTTCATTTTTACTTGAAAGAAAATTTGTGTTTGGCAAAAAGATGTTAGCTTCAAACGCTAAACAAATAATATTTTTTATAATCAGAGCAGCAGTTAACTTCGGCTTTTATAAACTTTCGGAATTTGGGTTTAAAAATATGCTTGATATGCCAATCACGTTTGTTTGGTTTATAGCCGTTGTAACTTCTTTTTTATTTAACTATATCTATGACAGGACACTCGTTTTTGATTGCGGATATGAGGCAATAAGTGTAAAACAGTCAAGAATATATAAAACCTTTTATAAAAATAGATATGTATTTTTATCCTCTGCCTTGGCACTCTTATGTATAAGCATTCTTTATATCATTTATTCAACATTTCCGTTTGGCGATACAACTGTTATGAGAATGGACCTTTATCATCAATACGGACCGCTTTTTGCCGAACTTTATGACAGAATAGTTGAACACAAAAGCCTGCTTTATTCTTGGACAACGGGCGGCGGCTCAAGCTTTTTAGGCAATTATCTAAACTATCTGTCAAGCCCGCTTTCATTTTTAATTTTCCTTTTTAATAAGGAGGATATTGCATTTGCCATTACCTTTATAGTTGGATTAAAATGCATATTAAGTGCAACCACATTCAGTTACTACTTAAAGAGCAGCTTTGGCAAAAATAATTATTACGTAAGTGCATTCGGCGTACTCTATGCCTTTAGCGCATATTTCCTTGCATATTATTGGAATATTATGTGGCTTGACGGAATGATTATGCTCCCGCTTATTGTTCTCGGAATTGAAAGAATTTTCAATAAAGGAGACATTAAGCTATATACTATTTCAATGATTTTGCTTTTCTTTGCAAATTATTATATGGGCTATATGAGTTGTATATTCGCAGTAATATATTTCGTTGCATACTTCATTATTTCATACAAAAATGACGGCAAACTCAATCCTAATGCAAAATTTGAAAAGAAATATTCAACAAAAGCATTGATGAATAACACTTTTATTAACAGAGGGATTAAATTTGCATTTGCCAGCATCATTGCAGCAATGTTTTGCGCTATTACTTTAATACCGGTGTTTATGATATTAAAGAACAGTTCTGCAACGTCAGGCACGTTTCCTGATACATTCACAAGCTATTTTGACATTCTTGACTTCATAACCTCTCACTTTGCAATTCTCGAAACAACTATAAGAAGCAGTGGCGACAACGTTCTCCCTAATGTATATACCGGCATTTTGACGCTTATATTGCTGCCGTTATTCTTACTCAACAACAAAATAAGTCTTAAAGAAAAAGCGACTTACGTGCTTTTGATGGTTTTCTTTATTTTCAGTTTCAACAATAACTGTGCAAACTATATTTGGCACGCATTCCATTTTCCTAATGATTTGCCATATCGTTTTTCGTATATGTATTCATTTATAGTTGCTGTTATGGGATATAAAACCTTAATTAATTTCAAAGCAATTAATATTAAAGATATCGTATATTCGGGACTTGGCGTTATTGCAATCGTTATTTTAGCTCAAAAATTTCTTACTAACAAAATGACTAACGGCACCATTTATGCAACAATTATTTTAGTTGCACTTTGGTGCGGATATCTTCTTATCGTTAAAAACAAGAATATTCAAAAAAGACTGACAGCATTTGTGCTTATAGTATTTTTAGTCGGTGAAACAGTTATAAGTGCCGTTACCGGAATACCGCTTAATCAGGAAAACGGAAACTATAAAGAAAATTTTTCCACATATAACGATGCAATCAAATATATTGACTCAAATGATAAAGACTTCTACAGAACGGAGCTTTGCTATCTAAATACACGTATGGACCCGTCTTATTACGGCTATAACGGAATATCAGTATTTTCGTCAATGGCATACGAATCATATTCAGAGCTTCAGCATAGCTTAGGAATGTTCGGTAATAGAATTAACAGCTATACTTACAATCCTCAAACGCCTGTATACAATATGATGTTTAACATTAAATATTTAATTCAAACCGATGTAAGCTTAGCTCCTTCTTCTAATCTTTATAAAAAGAAATACACAACCAAAAACAAAAAGGCAAATGTATATGAAAACAAGTATAATCTGCCTATCGCCTACTGCGTTAATTCAAATATTGAAGATTGGATAACAGATGAGGGCAATCCGTTTGAAATTCAAAGTGACTTTATAAAGCTTGCAACGGGATATTCAAATGTGTTTAAAAACGTTGATTATATCAGTACCGACTTTGACTCAGTAACAGGTGATGACGTTACTGAAAACGGAACATATTGGCTTAATAAAAGCGATGCTTCATCAAAATACGGCACAGAAACAATTACGCTGTCACCTACTATCGACGGAAACCTTTATCTTTATGTTAAGTCAAGCGATTTAAAGAGCATAACTGTTAATTCTGAAAAAGTATCTGATATTACACAAAACACAGATGAGGAATATTTACTTGACCTTGGTTTCCACAATAAAGGCGATGAAGTTAAGGTCTCGCTTGACGGCGGAACTATGGAAAGTGAGAGCACATCGTTTGATATTTATTGTTACAGTTGCGATGACTCGGTATTGAAAAATGCTTATAATTCTCTTTCCAAGAACACTTTAAATGTATCATCTTATAGCGACACATCAATTAAAGGTACTATTTCCTCAAAAGAAAATTGTTATTTATATTCATCAATTCCTTATGATGACGGTTGGAGCGTATATGTCGATGGCAAAAAGGCAGAAACATTTGAAATCGGCGGTACTCTTCTTGCAATTGAATTAACTGCGGGTAATCATCAAATCGAATATAAATATACTCCATCAGGCCTTGTTTACGGCATAGCGGTTACGGCAATTACTGCATTTGGATTATGCGGTTATTATATATTCAGTAAATCTTCTTTAAAACTTAACAAAAGAGCGAGAAAGAAGGAGAAAAATATTGTTGAATAAATAAAAATCAGTATAATTCTTAAAAATCTATTTACAATAATGTGCTTTTATTGTAGAATACACGTGAACATTTGAGAGGAGTTTCATATTACTATGGCAAGACAAACAGCAATCAGTATTAACACTATTCCAATCGGTCCACTTGGCATAATCGGTATGCCGGGATGCGAAGAATTAACGGACAAAATTGACAAGTACCTCGTTAAATGGCGCAAAACTCAAGCAAGTGAGCATGCTGAGTCAATTGCTTTCTTTGGCTATCAGAGAGATACATATAAAATTGATGTATCTATTCCACGTTTTGGCAGCGGCGAAGGCAAGGGTGTTATTAACGAAAGCGTAAGAGGTTACGATATTTATATTGTGTGCGACGTATTTAACTACAGCTGCAGCTATGATATGTACGGCAGAAAGGTTTATATGTCACCCGACGATCATTTTGCTGACCTTAAGAGAGTTATTTCAGCGCTTTGTTCAAAACCAAAAAGAGTTTCTGTTATTATGCCTATGCTTTACGAGGGCAGACAGCACAAGAGAAGTTCAAGAGAATCACTTGACTGTGCAATGGCTCTTAAGGAGCTCGTTCATCTTGGTGTTGAAAACATTATTACGTTTGACGCTCACGACCAAAGAGTACAAAATGCAATTCCTGACAAATCATTTGAAAATGTTATGCCGACTTACCAGATGATTAAGGCACTTGTCAACAATGTTGAAGACTTAAATGTTGATAAGGACCATTTAATGATTATCTCTCCTGACGAAGGCGCACTTCACAGATGTATTTATTTTGCTACACAGCTTGGAGTTAATCTTGGTATGTTCTACAAGAGAAGAGATTATACAAGAGTTGTAAACGGCAGAAATCCAATCGTTGAGCATCAATATCTCGGTGATTCCGTTAAAGGCAAAGATATTATCATTGTTGACGATATGATTTCATCAGGTGAATCTATGCTTGAGGTTGCTATGAAGCTTAAGAACTTAGGTTGCGGCAGAATTTTTGTGTGCACAACTTTCGGTCTCTTCTGCAACGGTCTTGATGTATTTGATAAAGCTTATAAAGACGGTGTATTCTACAGAGTGTTTACTACTAACGGTGTATATCAGCCGCAGGAGCTTTTGGACAGAGAATGGTATGTAAGCGTTGAGCTTTCAAAATATGCCGCATATTTGATTGACACATTAAATCACGATATGTCTGTTTCAAGTCTTCTCGACAGCTCTGCAAAAATTGATACTTTGTTAAAAAATAAAGGTTTAAAGGACTAAGATATTATGGCAAAAGTAAAATTGTCTAAAGCTAAAACAGCTATAATTATTATTGCCGCAATTATTTTCGCACTTTTGGTTGCAGGCGGAATTTATTGCGTTGCAACAGACCAAAGCCCTGCTACTGCAATTGAAGCAGCAACAGCGCATCAGGACAAGCTTGTCGGCAAGTGGCAAAGCCAAAAATCGCCGGGATTATCCGCTTATGTATTTTATGATGACGGAACGTATGATTCTTATTTGTCTACAGTTAATTTTTCAGGCGAATATACTGTAAAAGGCAATAAAATCACTTTGACAAATCCTAATACTAACGCACAGGTTGTTTATAAATACAAGGTTAAAGGCAAGGTTCTCACCCTTACTCTTATGGAAGACGACAAAGAGGCAGAATCAAACGCTTATGATTCTGTTGATGAACTTCAAATGAAAACGCTTGCAGATTTAATCGGCGATTCTATTAAAGACAACAATACTACTACACAAGCACAATAATTAAAAACCCCTCGTCATTAGCCACGGGCTAATAAGGCAGTATTTAAGAAATTATGGTGTAATCCCGATAAAGGGGGTTACACCTTTTCCTTTATTTAAGCGGATTTCTCCGCTTTTTTCTGTTTTGCTCTTTCTATTGTATCAATAATCTGTTGCTCTGTCGGAATGTCAAATAATCCGACTGCCGTAAAGTAAATATCCACTTTAACATTGTTGTGAGAATGTTTCTTCTCGTTGTTGTGAATTTCAATACGCTCAATAAGTTTGTTTACAACGGTTGGAGTAAGATGTTTCATCTCTGTAAATTCCATAAGTCCCTGATAGAGCATCTTCATATCGACAGTTTGCTTTTGAAGTTCAATGAGAACTTTTTCATTTTCCTTAACCTCTGATATAAGTCGCTTTTGCTCAGCTTCGTATTCATTTGCCATACGGGAATAACGCTCATCGGATAACTTACCGAGAATATTATCCTCATAAATTCTTGAGAATAACTTGTCCAAATCGGATATTCTTTGCTTTGCACTTTCGGTTTTGGCTCGCAAAGATTTTTCTCGATTTATGGATTCTGCACCTTTCTTTTCGGAGATAAGATAAAGAAATGCACTGTTGTAGCAACGAACAAAATCCGCAAGTTCGGATATGGCTTCTTTAACGATTGTTTCAAGTACAACATCTCGGATAAAATGAATTGTGCAAGTACCACGACCGTCTTTGTAGGAAGAACACCTCCAAAATTCCTGATTTTTCTTTAAACTTTTGGAAGCACAAAAGTGAAGTTTAGAACCACAATCGGCACAATATACTAAACCTGAGAACAAACTCCTTCTTCCTGTTGCAGTATTTCGTCTTTTGTTCTTCCTGAGTTCTTGCGCTCTCAGCCAAGTATTTTCACTGATGATTGCTTCCTGTGTATTTGGAATAACCTGATAATCCTCAACAGGTCGTTCAATCGTCTTGTGAACTTTGTAGCTGACTGTTGTACTCTTACCGTTTACGGTACAACCGGTATATTGTCTGTTTTCAAGAATGTGAACAATAGAATTTTCTCTCCAATGATAGATATTAACAGGCATTGGATTTCTTGTTTTCTTACTTATAGAATTAAAATACGCCGTCGGAGTAAGCACTTTTTCGGTTTCAAGCTGTCTTGCGATTTGTGACGGACCTTTACCCGAAATGCAAAGATTAAATATCCTTCTTACAATTTCAGCCGCAGGCTCATCTATGTACCATTGCTCCTTGTTGCCTTCAATTTTCTTGTAACCGTAAGGCACTGTTGAAGAAATTCTCATACCCTTTGAAGCTTTCATCTCATTAACGGCACGGATTTTCTTTGAGGTTTGTGCAGCATACCACTCGTTAAAAATATTATGAAACGGCATCATTTCCGTTCCCATACCTTTTGTGGTATCAACATTTTCCTGTATGGCTATGAAGTTGACGCCTAAAGTCGGATAAACAATTTCTGTGTAGTGACCGCAAAGCAAATGTTCTCTGCCAAAACGGGATAAGTCTTTTACAATTACGGTTGACACTTTACCTGCTTCAATAAGGCTTTCCATTTCCTGAAAGCCGGGACGGTTAAATGTTGTTCCGCTGATACCATCATCGACAAAGAATTGCGGATGTAAATATCCGTTTTTCTTTGCATAGGTCATCAGAATTTCTTTTTGATTTGATATTGAATTACTCTCACCCTCTAAATTGTCGTCTTGAGATAAGCGGCAATACAGAGCGGTGATTTTTTCTTCTTGCCCTTGTATATTTTTGTTTGTTGCCATAAACTATTTGCTCCTTTCTGTGGACAACAGGGCATTACAATGTATAGGTATTGTACACTTGCAATGCCGCAGTGTCGATTGTGCAAACTTATGCTATCTTTAATTCTGTAAGCAAATCTTCAAATTGTTGAAGCACATTTTCTCTGCCATTGGGATTAAAATGTGTGCTGACTTCGTAAGTTGTATTGCCTATTTTCATAAAGAACGGTTCATCATTCTTTTCAAAATACGGTGCATATATTGAATTGTTTTTATCTGTCATCTTTCATCCCTCCTGTTTCTTTCTCTTTGCCTCTGCCATTTTTCAAGCAGTGAAATGATTGTCTTTTGCATATCGGATTTGGTGTAGCTTTTCGGAAAATATTTGCGTATATCCTCTTCCATAAATCTAACTTGTTCTTTTTGATTTGGCTTTTCTTCATTGAGAACGGCGAAAACCGTATCGACGAAAAAGTTGCCGTCTTTACTGAATTTTCTTAATCGCTGTGCCTGCGATAATGACGGTGTTGCGTCGGTAAATTCTATTTGTTCAAGTAATATTTGTTGTTCATATTCCGACAGATATGAAAGTTCAACCGCAGGAGTAAAGGCTATCCTTTCCTCGTCAACAAGTTTAAGTAATTCGGGTATTAAGTTTGTTAAGCGGATATATCGCTGAACATTTCTGCCGCTTTCGGTATCGGATATGTTATCTCTTGACTTGTGGACAACTTGTCCATAAGTTTTACCTTGATGTTTCAAAGCCTCTGATTTCATTTTGTATGCAAAAGCTTTTTCGCTCGGTAAAATATGTTCACGGTGTATGTTTGAATCCACCATTTGCACAATCGCCTCGTCTTTTGTGAGTTCTTCGATTATTGCGGGTACGCTTGTTATCCCGAGTTCCTTGCACGCCTCAACTCGTCTGTGTCCGCTGATAATTTCATATTTACCCGCCGGAAAAGAACGAACTATTATCGGTTCAAGCAATCCGTTTTCTTTTATGCTTTCTGTTAATTCTTGATGTTCGATTCCGTTTCTTTTCTTAAACGGATGATTTTCAAAAGGAACAAGTAAATCTATGCTTATGTTTTTTATCATTTTAACCTCCATATATATTCTTTTCTCGGCCGGTAACAGTCTTAATCTTCTAAGTCTTATTACCTTCCGTTATTCGGAAATTAAGAAAACCGAAAATCAGAATTGTTTCAGATAGATAATGCTCGGCTTCCCCTGACCTTGTCTTTTGCGAATAATCAAATCTGCGACTTCAAGCTCGAAGAATAACTTGCATATCTTTTCGTGACCGAAATGCAGTTTTTCCTGAGCGGATTTTATTGTGAAATATTGATATACTCTGCCTTGTTTATCTATCCAGCCGTTTTTGACGGACAAATACATTCGGTCAAGCAAAAGTCCGTACAGCATTTTTGCATCGGTTGAAACCGATTTGTACTTTTCTTCAAATAACGCTTTCGGTACTTTGTAGAAAGCAAAATTTTTGGCGTCCGATGTTTTGAAATATTTGTTCACTGTATCACCTCTGTTTCTGTATTGATTTGGTGCCAAAATCGGTAATTTTTTCTTTTGTATCGGCTATTTATTGAAAACAAGTATCTCTACATCAAATTAACCGCTGTCATCATATTCACGGCAATTTTTAACGCTTTTTGCACCTCTTTTGGATTTGTACTTCGGGCAGAAAACAACGATTGTCTTGTGGCTCTGCTTGCATTTGTTTTTGCATTTAAGACAAAGGCTGTTGTATATTCGTCTGCCTGTTTCGGGATTTATGAAAAAATCCCATTCTCGCTTTGCCTTCTTTGATAATCTCGGCATTGTAAAAACTCCTTTCACTTGTTTGAACCGGGAGAGGCATTTTGCACTCCCTATTTGCAAATAAATTTACCCTCTCACTTGGTAGGCAACGAAAACGGTCAAAAATTAACCCTCTGACCAATATTTTTTATTAACCCCTTCACTTGTTAGAACTGAGAACGCTTTTTTTGGGGGGTGTTTTTGAAAAATTTATAAACATTTAACATTTGCCTCTCTACTCATTTGGACAAAGGGTGCCGAAATGCACACCCAAAATTGACGGTTTAATAAAAATTATTTGGGAAAATTTTTTATGCCCTCTACTTGTTTGAACCGTGAGCCACAAAAGTCAGGGTATTTCGGCGAAAAATTTGCAAAAAAAATAAAGTCCCTCGTTTCTTGAAAGTTCAAAAAACGAAGGACTGGGTATGTAAAAATATTTGATTGTAATTGCGACGCACAAATTTAGCTTAGCGAGCAGACCGTTTTTACTCCTGTCAGATAAAAACGGTACTCGTTAGGATAGCCCTAATACCATATCGCAAGAAAAAGTTATCAAATAACAAAATTAAATTATTCAATCGAGAGAAAACTACATTTTTTATTGAAATAGAGCAATTTTATGATATAATATAATTGTATCGTTATATTCCGACACTATTTGAGGTGAATTATGACTGTAAGTTATAAGAAACTGTGGAAACTATTAATAGACCACGATATGAAAAAGAAAGACCTTGCAAAAGCTGCTAATATTAGTAATTACACAATTACAAAGATGAGCAAAGGCGAGAATGTTACAGTTGAGATATTAGGAAAAATTTGCACGGCTTTAAACTGTAACATAGATGATATTATGGAATTTATTCCTGATAACGAATAATGAAATGGGGCGATAGTCTATGGCAATAAGCAAAAAACTTGAAACGATATATCATAACGGACAACCGGATGGAATTCGCTCTATTCGAAGAAATCTTTCGACAATGACAGTTTATGTTATTCCTCGACCTCTTTTGGCAGAGGCAAAAACCATTTCAGGAATTAACCGTCCGGGAATATATTACTTGATTAATGAAAATGATGATAATAAAATAGCTCAAATTTACGTGGGACAAACTCGCAATGGTATCTTAAGATTGGATGACCATAATCGCTCCAAAGATTTTTGGAATAAAGCAATAATGTTTCTTGCGGATAACAAAACATTTTCTTTAGATATGATAAGCGGACTTGAAAAATTTGCTATCATTAAAGCTCAAGAGTCAAAAAGGTATAAAGTTGAAAATACTGTTGTGCCAAAGTATGAAATTGATGAATATGATATGGCTTCTGTGGAGGAAATATATGATGAGATTCAATTTATAATGGGTACACAGGGATATAAAATGGATAATGTCAAGTCATCAACATCTTCAGATATTTTTCATACTACACGAAATGGGATTTCCGCATTAGGTATATATGATGGTGAAAAATTTCAAGTACTTGAAGGTTCGCAAATTAATATAAATAAACCGGTACACTTAGCGCGATATAACAAACAGCGTGCTGAATTGCTTGCAAGTGGAGAGATTAGCCAAGTTGACGGCAAATATTTTCTCAATATCACGATAGAATTCAATACTCCGAGCGGGGCAAGTGATTTTGTACTTGGTGGTTCTACAAATGGATGGGTTGAATGGAAAAATTCAGAAGGAAAAACTCTTAATGAAATTTTCAGAAAGTAACCCAAAACAATAACTACATATTCATATCTATCAGCTTCCGATAATTTTTATTATCAGGAAGTTGAAATAGTACACTTAAATGATTGGCTTATAGGAGGCTTACATTATGTTACCTGAAGAAAAAGCACGAATAAAAATTGATAAACAACTCAATAATGCGGGATGGGATATTGTAAGCAGGCAAGATTATGTGCCGAACTATACAATGGCAATAAAAGAGGCATTAATGCAAGGCGGTAACGAAAGTGATTATTTGTTATTTATTGATAACAAGGCAATAGCCGTAGTTGAAGCTAAAAGAGAAGAAAACGACCTTGGGGATGAGGTTGAACTACAAGCAGAAAACTATGCTGTAACACCTGAAAACTGGTATGGAACTTGGTTTGATAACTTGATTCCTCTTGTTTATCTTGCAAATGGCAAAAAAATTCTATTTAAAAACTTATTGACTGATCCGGATGGCGATTATATTGAGATCAAAGAAATGCACTCTCCCAAAAGAATGTTGCAACTTATAAATCAAAAATCCGAATATGGTGCCTTACCGAGAATAGAGAAAAAAGGACTTCGTGATTGCCAGTTTACTGCTGAAGATAATTTTGAAAAATCAATAAAACAGGGAAAGAAAAAATCTCTTGCTATTCTTGCCACAGGTTCAGGTAAAACATATCTCGCTTGTTTGGCTGCGTATCGTTTGCTTAATTACACGCCAACAAGACGAGTGCTATTCCTTGCAGACAGAAATAACCTCGCCCGTCAAGCTGAAACTGAATTTAAACTGTTTGATCGCACAGAAAAACAACAAGCATTGAATGAATTATATGTTATAAACAGATTGACAAATCCTGAAAAGATTAACGGCGACATAATCATATCCACTATTCAAAAATTGTTTGCCGTTTTAACAGGCAGAAAAGACGATGAAATAAACGAAGATGAAGAAGATGAAAACAACTTAAATTTTGATGAGACCGATGAGCAAAAAGCAGAACCTGAAATAGATTTGGGTAAAGATATTAAACTCCCACCGGACTATTTTCAATTCATTATCGTTGATGAATGTCACCGCTCAATTTATGGCAAATGGCAATCTGTTCTCAAGTATTTTTCAGGTGCAAAAATACTCGGATTAACCGCCACACCAACACCGGAAGCTTATGCGTTTTTCAATGATAACATCATTGAAAAATATACATATGATGATTCTGTTGTCGATGGTGTTAATGTTCCGGCTAGAGTATATAGAATAAAAACCGAACAGACAGAACACGGTGGAGCTATTAAAAGCGGCGATAAGGTTGTTGAAACAACCCGCAGTGGATATAAAGTTAATGAATATGTAACAAAAGAACGAATTGATTTTAACCCAAATCAACTCGATCGTTCTGTTGTAAGCCCAGACCAAATCAGAAAAAATATGGAGTCTTTTAGAGATTCGATTTATACTGATATGTTTCCGGAACGAAAAGCATTATGGGAATATATCCCAAAAACCTTGATTTTTGCAAAGGACGATCACCACGCTTCTGAAATTGTAAATATTGTTAAAGCTGTGTTCGCAGAGAAATTCGAGGATGGTAAAATTCCTGAAAAGTTCGTTCAAAAAATCACCTATTCGGCAGGAGACACAAATACACTTATCAGAGAATTCAGAACGGAAAAAGAATTCAGAATAGCCGTTACTGTAACTCTTGTTGCAACAGGCACGGATGTAAAGCCATTGGAAGTCGTTATGTTTATGAGGGATGTTAACTCTGATGTGCTTTACACACAAATGAAAGGCAGAGGCTGTCGTACTATTAACGATGACAAATTAAAGGAAGTAACTCCTAATGCGACAACAAAAGATTGCTTCTATATTGTTGATTGTGTTGGTGTTACCGAACACGATAAGACAATACCAACTGCTGGTGGCGGTGGTGGAACAGGTACAAATATTCCAAAACTAGAAAAGCTCTTAGAATATCTTTCGCACGGATATATAACCGATGACAATTTATCATTCCTGCGTGATTACTGTTCAAGTATAAATCGCAGATATGAAAACAACGCTCTATTTGGTCATCACTTAAGTATGTTTATAACTAATTTCGGATTTTCACCAAAGGATTTGGCATTGAATATAAATACTGCCATTTCTCAAAACACTTTGCCCCCATTTGTTAGCCCCTCTGATGAAAATCGCACAAGAAACGATTTGATTTCTTGTTTAATTTCTAATTTGGAAGCAAGAAAAAAGTTGCTTGAATTACACAGGGGCTATTATGCAATCTCTCCTAATGATGATACTCTGATTGAAAAAGGATTTTCAAAAGAGGAAGCGAGAACGTTTATCGACAATTTTGAAAAATATCTTAATGATAACGCCGACAGTATTGAGGCTCTGCGTATCATCCATAATTCCGAAGATACACTTATCACATATTCAATGTTGTCGGAACTTCAAGAAAGATTGGTTTCAGAAAATCACTTGTTTACTCCGTATAAAATTTGGAGTAATTATAAACTGTTAGATACAGACGGAAAAGTTGACGAACTTGACATCAAACAAAACGGAAAAGCATTAACTAACCTTATTCAAATTGTTCGTTACGCTTATAAAAAGAATCCTAATTTAATCAGTTTGTTAAAAGGATATTCTCAAAAGTTTACACTTTATTGTGGACAAGCACAACGTACACTTACTGATGACCAAAAAGACATTATGAAGCAAATTGCTGATTATGTCATAAATGAAGGATATATAAACGCAGGTGAATTAAATGAGTTTGACACAGATTTATGGCGAAAAGCTATTAAATCATTTGGAGATGCAAAGGTATTAAATACCGAAATTGAAACATTATCAAAATTCTTATTAAGGGTGGCTTAACTATGACTGAAAATCAAACGAAAACTGAATCGGCACTCATCAAGAAAGTCAAGGACATTGCTAATGTTATGGCTGCTGCCGGTGTGGGATTCACAGACTACATAACGCAACTTACTTATATCCTTTTTCTTAAAATGGATGACGAAAAAGAAAAAGCTACAGGTGTGGAAAGTACAATTCCTGACGGCTACAAATGGAAAGACCTTGTTGACCTCAACGGAACTGATTTAATCGAGAAATACGAGGAAATTTTAAATGAACTTGCAAAAGAAAACGGCCTAATCGGCACTATCTTTACAAAAGCGTCAAATAAAATAGACAGCCCTGTTAAACTTGCAAAAATCATTGATATGGTTAATTCTGAAAACTGGTATATGATGGATGGCGATTTAAAGGGTGCTATATATGAACGAATTCTTGAAGATAATGGCCAAGACAGAAAAAGTGGTGCCGGTCAGTATTTCACCCCTCGTGCTCTTATCAAAGCCATGGTTGATGTTACTGACCCTAAGATAACAGAAACTGTAGCCGATCCTGCTTGCGGTACAGGTGGATTTCTTCTTGCTGCATATGAGCATATGAAAACGCAAAGCAAAGATATTAAGGCACAGAAGTTTTTAAAAAATGATGCATTTTTTGGAGCTGATAACACGCCTCTTGTTGTAACGCTAGCTTCTATGAATTTGTATTTGCATGACATCGGAACAAAAAACAGCCCGATTGTTTGTCAAGATTCTTTGACCGAAAATTACGATGACGCTATGTATGATGTTATCCTTGCAAATCCGCCTTTCGGCACAAGACCGCAAGGCAGCGGTGAAGTATATACAGTTCGTACTGACTTTATAAAGACATCAGATAATCAAGTTAATTTTTTACAGCACATTATGTCTATCATTAAAACCGGTGGTCGTGTGGCAGTTGTATTGCCGGATAATGTTCTTACCGATGGAAATGCAACTGCAAAAGTTAGAGAAAAATTACTTAAAGATTTTAACCTTCACACAATATTGCGACTTCCTACAGGAATTTTCTATGCAAATGGAGTTAAGACGAATGTCCTTTTCTTTGAAAAAGGAAGTCCGACCGAGGATATATGGGTTTATGACTATCGTATTGGAATTAAGCACACTTTAGTTCAAAAACCTCTTACAAGGGAACATCTTGACGATTTTGTCTCTTGCTATTGTTCTGGTCATATGCAAGACCGTGTGCCTACGTATTCTGAAGAAAATCCAAACGGAAGATGGAGAAAATTCACAAAAGATGAGGTCTATTCTCGTGACCAGTTGAAATTAGACTTTAAATGGATTGTCAGTGAAGAAGATGACGATCGCACATTAGCCGAAATGATTTCACAAATAAAAGAGGAATCAGCAAATATTGCAAAAGCAGTTGCTGAACTTGAAAAACTTATAGGCGAGGTGGACGAGTAATGGATACCAAAGCATTAAGACAAAAAATCTTGGATTTGGCTATCCGTGGTAAACTTGTGCCGCAAGACCCAAATGACGAGCCGGCGTCTGTTCTCCTTGAGCGTATCCGTGCTGAAAAGCAGCAAATGGTCAAGGACGGAAAGTTGAAACCTAAAGACATTAAAAACGATACAGTTATCTTCAAAGATGATGATAATTTACATTATGAGAAATTCTCCGATGGCATTGTAAAATGTATCGAAGATGAAATACCGTTTGATGTGCCGAATAATTGGGAATGGGTTCGAATTAAAACAGCTTGTGTAATAAATCCTCGCAATAGTATTGATGATAATACAGAAGTATCATTTGTTCCGATGGCGAATATTAAAGAAGGATATGCTAATAAGTTTATATCCGATATTAGAGTCTGGAAAAAAGTAAAAAAAGGCTATACACATTTTGCCAATAATGATATAGGCATCGCAAAAATAACACCTTGTTTTGAAAATAAAAAATCTGTTGTTTTCAGTAGTTTAATAAATGGTTATGGTGCTGGTACAACTGAATTGTATATTTTAAGAACAATTTCCAGTTTGGTAATACCCGAATATTTATTGAATTTTGTTAAACGAGATGATTTTATTGCAGGAGGTGTGCTTACTTTTTCAGGCGATGTAGGTCAACAAAGAGTAACTAAAGACTATGTTGCAAATTATCTGTTCACTTTGCCTCCGTTAAATGAGCAGCAAAGGATATTAAATGCCGTACACACTGCCACCTCTTTAATTGAAAGTATTGAAAAGGCAAATGATAACTTGATAAGGGATATTGATAAAACAAAAGCAAAAATCCTTGACCTTGCAATTCGTGGCAAACTTGTACCGCAAGACTCGAATGATGAGCCGGCTTCGGTTCTTCTTGAACGTATACGAGCCGAAAAAGAAGAACTGATAAAGCAAGGCAAAATCAAGCGTGATAAAAAGGAATCTGTCATCTTCAAAGGTGATGATAACTCTTATTATCAAGATTTGCCTGAAACGTGGGAATTGGTTAATTTTAAAGATTGTGCAACCTTAATTTCTGGACGAGATTTAAACAAGAATGAATATAACGCAGAGAGTATAGGAATTCCGTATATAACTGGTGCAAGCAATTTTATAAATGAAAACATACTAATCAATCGCTGGACGACAGTTCCAAAAATTGTTTCAGAAGTAAATGATATACTTATAACTTGCAAAGGAACTGTTGGAGAACTTGCTATAAATAAATATGGCAATATTCATATAGCTCGTCAAATAATGGCAATTAGAATATACAAAAATATAAATCTTGAATACATAAAGTTCTTTTTGGAGTCAATAGTTATGGAAATTAAAAAGACCGCAAATGGATTGATACCTGGAATTTCCAGAGATGATATATTAAGTCTTAATATTCCACTTCCGCCTCTTGCAGAACAAAAACGAATTGTAGACGAAATCGAAAAAATATTCGCTACACTTGATGATATTGCGAACCAAGTAGCATAAATAAAGAACCGCTCTCGTGTGAGGGCGGTTTTGATTTTACCAAGTTACAATTTTATCAACAAGAGCCTGCTGTTCGCTTGCAGTACGGCGAAGGTATATTCGTGTTGTTTCAATGCTTTCGTGACCCATAAGGTCGGCAAGCAATGCAATATCGTTATATTTTTCAAGAAAGTTTTTAGCATATCTATGTCTAAACGAATGCGGATAAACCACTTTTTTATCCAAGCCGTATTTATCCGCATAGTTTTTTAATTGTTGTGAAATACCACGAGTAGTAATTCTGTCGCCGTAACGATTTAGAAACAGATAGCCAGAAGAACGGTTTGTTTCCTCCAACCATTCAAGAGTTTCTTTTCTTAATTTTTCAGGTATGTAAAGTCGTCGTAATTTTCCACCTTTTGTGTATAAGTCAAAATATCCGATTTCGATATGTTCAATTTTGATTTGTATTAATTCACTTACTCTTGCTCCGGTAGCAGCCAAATACCAAACAACAAAATACCATTCCATATTGCCATCTTTTTTAAGTTGCTTTTTCAAAAAATTATAATCTGCATTACTGATAACATTTTCCAAAAAATTTTTTTGCTGTACCTTTACAGCCTTTAATGCTATTTTTTCCTTTCCTAAATATTCAAGATATCTGTTTATTGCCTGTATGCGTAAGTTTACAGTCTTAGGCTTGAAGAATTCCATTAAATAGCCTTTATAAGCGAGCAAATTTTCTTTGTTTACTGTATCGTAATGCTCAGTAAAATAATTTACTGTCCACAGATACGATGTAATGGTATTTTCAGATAGATTACCTTTCCTCAAATATTCATCAAATGTTTGTTTTGTCTTCATAAAAAGACACCTCCGTTATAATATTTTTGCGATTTGATTCGCTCTAATATTATAACGGAGATGTTTACACTCCTCTTATTATGAGAAGTATGGAGAAAAGCTGCCTTCTGGTTGGGTTGTAACAAACTTTGAAACATTGCTTTCGTATGAGCAACCGACTAATTATATTGTTAAAGATACAAACTATAACTCTGATTATGAAACACCAGTTCTTACAGCAGGAAAATCTTTCATATTGGGTTACACCGATGAAAAAGAAAATGTTTTCTCTAAATTGCCTGTAATAATTTTTGATGACTTTACTACCGAAAGCAAGTTTGTTGATTTCCCATTTAAGGTGAAATCATCAGCAATGAAGATACTTCATATCAATACAGATATAGTGTTGCCTAAATTTGCATTTTATCTTATGCAAGCAACAGAAATTGACCACGATAATCATCAAAGATACTGGATTTCAACTTATAGTCAAGAAGAAATTGCTTTACCGCCACTAAAAGAACAAGAAAGAATTTTATCTGTATTAGAGCAGTATTTTAAGTTGTTAAACTGTTTACTATAACAACTCTTCAAATTGCTGAATAAGTTTCATAAGCTTTTCAATTTGATGTACAATCATGGTTTGTTCTTTTAAAGGTGGCAAACATATCAAAGCAGACGATACTTTATCAATGTTAAGGTTATCTACAGTAGAGCCAGAAGCCTTGATTACAAACTGATTATACAGATAATTTGATGACAAAAGATAATATAAAAAGTTAATATCAAAAACAACATCGGGATTTCTCAGTACAAGCCATCCATCGTGAACACACCCATATATTTTGGAAATATATGGTCTGCCAAAACTCATTGAATTTGTAAGTAGAAAATCACCCGGATACACTTCTCTGCTTTTCTTGATCCCTGTTGGCTTGATTTTCTCTTTTGTATTAGTAATGTACTTACCATCTTTATCAACATCGCCAATTTTTATCCAGTTAATACCATTGCTATCAGTTGTTATATATGACTTTATTGGTCTTGGAGAGCCACCCCTTTCAATTCCCACAGTTGAGCCAAGTCTAACCCACTGCCAGTTTATAGGTGTTTCAAAAGGTATTTCGTCATCAATACAAGTAATATCATTGCCTATCTTCTCATAATAAGAGTTATCATCACCTTTGAAGATGACAGATTCCTTTTTATCACGCTTGATTTTGCCTTGCTTTATCAGTTCTTCTTTTTCGGCTCGTATACGTTCAAGAAGAACCGAAGCCGGCTCATCATTCGGGTTTTGCGGCACAAGTTTACCACGAATAGCAAGGTCGAGAATTTTGGATTTGGCATTTGCAATATTACTTTGGAGTTTTCCTTTGAGCAAATCAATATCATTTATATTTGATAATATTATTTTTATACTCTCAAGAATTTTTTCTTGTTCTGCCTTTGGTGGAATGGGTATAAGTATTTTGTTCATATTATCTTGATTTAATTTTGGTTGTGCTGAACCAGTTATATACTGAAATAAGTTAATAGCATTAATATAAATACAAATAAATTTAAGCAATCTTTTGTCAATAGAATCGATACAATGTGCATGATTATTAACCCAATATTTGCCATCAGCTAAAAAAGCTATTGGCTTTGTTCGTGCCAACAAATTAGCACCATCTTCTCCAATCAATAGCAATTCTTCATCAAATAGGAAACTATCTGTTTGGTCAATAACTCCTGATGCACCATAGTAATCATAAATTTTTTTTACTTTTTTTCTTTGGACTGAGGAAACTGGTTTCCTTTCGCTATCACGATTTAACGTATACGAACCAAATCTGCACCATTCCCAATTATTCGGCACATCAAACGGTATTTCATCCTCTATACATTTTACTGTTCCACCAGAGAATTTCTCATAATGTAAATTATCATCAGGTTTTAGGGTGTCCCTAACGAGTCTTTTACCGTTTGGAAAACTGTGTTTATCCAAATGGTCTGCTCGCTAAGATTGTGCATTGCAACTTGGCAAATAAAATTCAAGGCACAGCCTACGGAAATTTTCTCCGTAAGTTGTGCCTTTTTCTCATTTATAAATCACTTGTTCATTAACGATTTCTGTTGCTCTGTTGCGAATATTATTCATCTTTTGCACCCACAACATCATATTTTCGGCTTTGAGTTTTTCCGTAACTTGTTCCTGCTCAGCAAGTGATTTTATTGTCTGTTCAAACAAATTCTCTGCCTGACGCTCAACATCGGCAAGGTAATTGTAAAGCTCACCCGATGTAAGAAGATTGTAATAAAGCACTCGATGACTTGATTTCAAATAGCGTCTGTGCCTCACTGCCCACACACTGATTTGCCTTTGGTTTTCATCAAGTAGCGTAAGATTTGGCAAAAGATAATCGCCTTGTTGCGAATAACTACCGCCTATATTTTCAAAATTTGTTTTCATATCGAAGCCTCCTTGTATTTGGTAATTTAATTATACCGAATGCAAAATAAAATGACGAATGTGCAAATTTCTGATACAGAAAAAGGCTCTGACCTTTTACAGTCAAAGCCTCATCTGCCATTGCAATGCCTTAGTTTTATTAAGGTTTATCATACTGCCTTATAAAGCCTCAGCATTGACGTGGGGTTTGTTCTATTTTTAGTTCACTTTCCATATACATTACCAAGGAAGGTGAAATTCTTTGATTGGTAATGTGGAAAAACGTTGTATCGATTTAGGACATTATATAATTGAAACAGGTGCTACTGTCAGGCAAGCGGCAATAGTTTTCAATATCAGTAAATCTACCGTACATAATGACGTCACAAAGCGCCTTGCAATGATTAATCCCCTGCTTTGCAGTGAGGTTAAAGAGGTACTTGAGCGCAACAAGGCTGAGCGTCACATAAGAGGCGGACTTGCCACAAAAGAAAAATACAGAAAGTTAAAAGATAACAAAAACATTGATTAATAAGCAAAATAATGCTATTATAAAAAAAGAAAATCAAAGGAAGTGTAAATATGAAGATAGGTTTTATAGGCTGCGGAAATATGGCAACTGCCATTATTAACGGAATTACGAATAATAACGTCGTAAGCGAAAAGGATATAAATGCTTATGACATTTTTGACGGTGCAACCAAAAAGCTTAAAGAAAATAAAGATATAAACATTTGCGAAAACGAAAAAGACGTTGTAAAATCAAGCGACATTATTTTTCTTGCAGTCAAGCCAAATGTTCAGGCAAGCGTATTAAAAGCAATTGACGGTGAAATTAAGGATAAATTAATCATTTCAATTGCCGCAGGAAAAACAATTGAATTTATCGAAAGCAATTTAAAATGCAAAGCTAAAATTGTTAGAGTTATGCCAAACATCAACGCTAAAGTCGGTGAGGCTATATCTGCTTATTGCTTTAATGATTCAGTAACCGAAGAGGACAAAACTAACGTTGAAAGCCTTTTAAACGGAATAGGACAGGTACTTTGCCTTGATGAAAGCTACTTCCCTCTTTTCGGTGTTATCGGCGGCTGCGGACCTGCTTTTGCATATATGTTTATTGACGCAATGGCACGTGCAGGAGTTAAAAACGGAATGAAAAAAAGCGATGCACTTAAAATTTCTGCTCAAACCGTATTAGGCAGTGCAAAAATGATTTTGGAAAGCAACGAGCATCCATGGCAGCTTATTGATAATGTTTGCTCCCCCGGCGGTACAACTATCGAGGGTGTAACCTCACTTCAGGCAGACGGCTTTGAAGCGGCAGTTCACAATGCAGTTGATAAAGCGCTTGATAAAGATAAAAAATTATAAAATTAAAGTTCGGTTTTGGGTTACTCCCTTTACCGAGCTTTTTTCTAAAGTTTTTATAAAGATATTATTAAACTATTGACAATGTTTATTTTATATGATATACAGGACTTGGAGGTGGTTATATGAAATATTCTTTTAAAGATTATCTTATTGATACACTTATGTTTGGTTTATCTGTATCAATTACCCCAATTATATATTTGTCAACATTTATAATAGTAAACAAATTTAATTATATAAATTCCCCTGTTAACTTATATTTAGCAATTTTCATTTCATTTTTGTTACCGTTTATATTCGGCATTTTTCTTTCAAGAAAACTTTGCAAACAATCTGTATGTTCATATTTAACAGTTTTCTTAATAATGGAAATAATTTGCATATTTCATATCAAAATTCCGGATAGTTATTTTGTTTTTTTACTTCCTCAGGAAGAATGGATAAGAGGATTATTTAATAAGTATAATGAAATCAGAGAAATAATAATATCTATTATTACACCGGTTTTATACACACTCTTATATTTTTTAGGTTCAAAATTAAAATCAAAAAAACAAATTAATAAATAAACTATAAAAAATAAAAGCTCGGAGCAATCCGAGCTTTTTTCGCATAATTTTTATAGTATGATTACATATACTTTTTGATTTCATCAACCATATCGGTCTTTTCCCAAGAAACACCGAGGTCTTCCCTGCCCATATGACCGTAAGCAGCAACATTTTTATAAATCGGCTTTCTAAGGTCAAGCCTGTCAATAATTGCAGACGGACGAAGGTCGAACACATTATTAACAATATCTGCAATCTTTTCGTCATCAAGCTTACCTGTACCGAACGTATCAACCATAACAGAAACAGGCTTTGCAACGCCGATTGCATAAGCAAGCTCAACCTCGCACTTATCTGCAAGACCTGCGGCAACGATATTTTTTGCTACCCAACGAGAAGCGTAAGCGGCGCTTCTGTCAACCTTAGTTGGGTCCTTACCGCTGAATGCACCGCCGCCGTGGCGAGCATATCCGCCGTATGTATCAACAATAATTTTACGGCCTGTAAGACCTGAATCACCGTGAGGGCCGCCGATTACGAATCTACCGGTAGGATTTACAAAATATTCTGTATCATCGTCAATAAGATCAGCAGGAATAGTAGTTTTAATAACCTTTTCAATAATATCGTTTCTAAGTTGAGAAAGCTCAACGTCAGCGCTGTGCTGGCTTGAAACAACAACAGCAGTTACCTTTACAGGCTTGTCATCGTCATATTCAACCGTAACCTGGGTTTTACCGTCGGCATAAAGATAAGGCAATGTACCGTTTTCTCTAACCTCTGTAAGCTTAAGAGCAAGCTTGTGAGCAAGGCTGATAGGAAGCGGCATAAGTTCCTTAGTTTCATTGCAAGCGTAGCCGAACATCATACCTTGGTCGCCGGCGCCGTTGAGGTTATATTCATCTTCTTCGTCATTCTTAAGCTCTAATGATTTATCAACACCCATAGCAATATCAGGTGACTGACGGTCAAGAGCAAGCAAAACAGCACAGGTGTTGCCGTTAAAGCCTTTCTTATCATCATCATAGCCGATATCGCAAACGGTTTTTCTTACGATTGACGGGATATCAACCGTAGCTTTAGTTGTAATTTCACCCATAACAAGAACTTGGCCTGTTGTGCAAGTAGTTTCGCATGCTACACGGCTTTGCGGGTCTTGCTCGAGCATTGCGTCGAGAATAGAATCTGAAATTTGGTCACAAATTTTATCAGGATGACCCTTTGTTACAGATTCACTTGTAAACAAATGTTTTGACATAATATATTCCTCTCATCAAAAAAATTTGTTAATTGCTTTAGAAAGAAAAAAGCACACGTAACGAGCGTGTGCACTTAGCTATCATCACTCGGTAAGCCGCAGGTATTAGCACCTTACAAATGCAGGTTGCTGTGGTTTCACAGGGCCTGTCCCTCAACCACTCTTGATAAAGCATATTAACATCACACATATAATACAACAACGATTAGATAAAGTCAACAAATATTTATAAAAATAAAGGTTATTTTGTATTTACTATTGTAATTTCTTAATAAATAGTTTATAATTATATAGCAATAAAAGGCATATAGCCTTATAAGGAGGAAAATTATGGCAAAGAAAACCGTATTTATTACCGGTGGTACAGGTAATATGGGTTGGGCTGCCGTTCAGGAAATGCTTAAGCATCCAAGTGATATCAATATCAAGATGCTTGCAAGAAAAAGCCCAAAGAACGAAGAAAAGCTTAAGGATTTAATGGCAAAGCCAAACGTAAAGGTTGTTTGGGGTGACCTTAATGATTACGATTCAATCCTTGAAGGTGTTACAGGCTCTGACTATGTCCTTCACGTAGGTGGTATGGTTTCACCGACTGCTGACTGGAAACCTTACAGAACACAAAAGACAAACATCGGTGCTGCACAAAGCATCTGCAAGGCTGTTCTTGCTCAGCCAAACCCTGATGCAGTAAAAGTTTGTTATATCGGTACAGTTGCCGAAACTGGCGACCGTAACTATCCTATCCATTGGGGACGTTGCGGTGACCCTATCAAAATTTCAATTTACGACCACTATGCAATTTCTAAGACCGTTGCTGAGCGCACATTTGTTGAAAGCGGTATTAAGAATTGGGTTGTAATGCGTCAGTCAGGTATTCTTTATCCTAATATTCTTAAGAATATGGATCCTATTATGTTCCACGTTCCAATCAACGGCGTGCTTGAATGGTGTACAGTAGAAGATTCAGGCAGACTTATGTGCAACCTTGTTCTTGAGGATAAGGCAGGCAACCTTGGCGCTGACTTTTGGAATCACTTCTACAACATCGGTTCAGGTAAGGAATACAGAATTTCTAACTATGAATTCGAGCAACTTCTTCTCGGAACACTCGGTCTTGCAGGCCCTGAAAAGCTCTTTGAGCCTAATTGGTTTATCACTAAGAACTTCCACGGTCAATTCTATGCAGACGGTGACAAGCTTGAAGAATACTTACATTTCAGAGAAAATCTTCCTATAAAGGACTATTTCCACAGACTTGCTGACCACGTTGAATTCTATTTCAAAATACCAAGATATCTTCCAAAGAATCTTGTAGCAGCTTGTGCAAAGCCGTTTATGAAAAAGATTGCTTCTACTCCTGACTTCGGTACTCTTGATTGGGTTAAAACAAATAATCCTGAAAGAATGTCTGCATACTATGGTTCACTTGAAGAATACAACAAGATTCCTACAAAGTGGGAAGACTTTAAAATCATCAAGTTTGATAAGGATAGCAGCGCAGCAGAAAAGTTTAAGCTTGACCATGGTTATGATGAAAGCAAGCCTGAATCAGAGCTTGACATTGAAGATATGAAGCAAGCAGCTAAGTTCCGTGGCGGTGAATGTCTCAGCGAAACAATGGTTAAGGGAGATATGGCTACAAAGCTTAAGTGGAAATGCGGCACTTGCGGTGCTGAATTTGAAGCTTCACCTGCACTTATTCTTCTTGGCGGTCACTGGTGCCCTGAATGCTACATTCCACAGAAGGAATGGAACTATGATGAGGTTGCTAAGACTAACCCGTTCTTCGCTCAGGTTTGGTATCCTAACCACACTAAGGAAGAGCATAATGTTTACAAGTTTGATGACCTCTTCCATATTAACGGAGTTAAATGGGACGATATTAAGCACTAAGCACTGACTTAAATACATATAAATTACTAAACACCTTGCATTAATTTGCAAGGTGTTTTTCATTTTTTGAAATATCTAAAACAATAATATAAAAAAGCTGTCATCAACGATGACAGCTTTTAAAATACGATATTAAAATGTTTTATGTATTAGTCAAACAAAATGTCAGTATTAGCAAATGAAAGCGGTACATATTCACCGTTATTTACATAATAAACTGCAGAAAGCTTAACGGCAACTGCATATTGCTTACCTGAACATGTAAACATATAGCAATCAGCACCATTTACAGTCTTAATACTATTATTAAATGAAATTGCGCTGTTTGATGCATCTGAACTGTAACCTATTTCTCTCCAATTATCGTGAATTGTTTGCTTAAGCATACGCTTAGCATCATTAACATTATAATCAGGAGTAGTAGTAATCTCGTGTGGATTAGAATAAAGGTCATATACAGCCGGTTTTTTGCTTTCCTCTGCAACGGTTGTTTCCTCAACAACAGGTGCGACATAAGCAGTGTTTACATACATAATGATGAAGTAAATTAAGAACCAAATAAGAAGAAGGAGAATTATCATAAGGATAATCTTTCCTGCCTTATTTTGATTTGCAGTTGATGAATTAGCAAATTCCTCTTCGGTAGGAATTTGAACAGGAACGAAAGGTTTACCTTTCTTTGCACACTTTTTCTCTACCTTGGCATTCTTCTTTTCTAATTTCTTAACATACTTTCCGTATGCTTTAGTTGTAGCCTTTTCAGCCTTGATTTCCTTCTTTGTTTGATATTCATCAACATTAGGAATTGCGATAGGAACAAATTCCTTACCGTCTTTTTGAGCCTTAGCCTGAAGCTTTGCATTCTTCTTTTCAGTATCCTTTACGAAGCTTGCATAAGCTTTAGCATGTTTCTTTTCAGCCTTTGCTTTATATTTAGCATTTGCTTTTTCAGCTTTAGCTTCTTTCTTTTCAGATTTTGCCTCTTTCTTGGCAAGTTTCTTTGTTTGCTTTTCTTCTTTAGTCAAGGCACAATTACCCCCTTATAAGTCTAATAGTAGTATACCATTAAAGATATTAAATTTCAACAAAAAAATATACAGAAATGGCAGTATTTTATGAACAAATTGTAAACATTAACGCTTTTTGAACTATTTTGTAACAGAAAAATAAAAAATTTAGAAAAATAAGACAAAAGTTGAATATTTACAAATATAGTTATTATAAATTAAACTGACCAATATATAGTATATTTATTTAGTATAAAGCGAATAAGTGCCGTGATTTTCACGGCTGATAAATTCTTTCTTTTCAAAAGGAGAATTAATATTAATTGCCGCCTCAATAAGTTTCTTTGTAAGCTCAGGTACATCAGAACGATTTAAAGCCTCATCAACGTCAAGCCACAACACCTCGCTGTTTTCATCATTGTCAGAATGTTCCCTACCGCTTACATAATCAGCGGAAAATGCAACATACCAATCCTTAAGATTAAACCTAACAGCGATAATATTTTTAGGCTCAATCACAACTCCTGTTTCTTCAAGAAATTCTCTTTTTACTGCCTGTTCAGGAGTTTCGTCTAAATTAAGATAGCCTCCCGGAACAATAAGAAAATCCTTACCGGCACCGTATGTATGACGAGCAAGGAGCACTTTGTTGTCCCTAAGCACCAAAGCCGTGACAGATTGCTTATAACACGTATTTTCGCCGTTCATATTATAGTTCCTCCGCCAATGACTGTATCGCCGTCATAAAGCACCACAGCCTGTCCTTTGGTTATTGCTCTTTGCGGCTCATCAAAAATAAGTTTCAGTTTGTCGCCGTCCAAATAAGCAGTTGCTCCCTGCTCTTTCATATTATAACGCACACGGGCTTTACACTTAAATTCATTGGGTAAATCAGGAACAAGCAAATTAAAATCAACTGCGTTTACTTCCCTTGAAAACAGTTCGTCATTAGTACAAAGAGTTACCGTATTCTTTTCAATATCCTTATCGGCAACATACATAGGCTTGCCAAAAGCGACACCAAGCCCTTTGCGCTGACCGTTTGTGTATCTAATAATACCATGGTGCCTTCCGATTACATTACCGTTAATATCAACAAAATCACCGTCGGGATATATTTTACCGAGATAACCTTCAATAAACTTAGCGTAATCACCGTCGGGAACAAAGCAAATATCCTGGCTGTCACGCTTGCGTGCATTCAAGAAATGCTGCTCCTCTGCAATTTTGCGGATTTCCGTTTTAGAATATTCGCCCAAAGGAAATTGAATATGCGCAAGCTGATTTTGAGTAAGCGAATAAAGAACATAACTTTGGTCTTTAGTATCGTCACTACCTTTTTTAAGATAAAACCAGCCGTCTTTTTCCTCAACAATTGCATAGTGACCTGTTACAACATAATCGAAGCCGAGTTCGTTCATACGTTGAAAAAGCTTTTCAAACTTTAAATATCTGTTACAATCAATACAAGGATTAGGAGTTCCGCCGTTTTCATAAGTTCTGATAAACTTATTTATAACTTTTTCCTCAAATTCGTCTTTAAAATTAAAAACGTAATAAGGCATAGAAAGACGGCGTGCAACAGCCCTTGCATCTTCAATATCGTCAAGCGAGCAACAGGTCTTTTCCCTACTGATACCGATTTCCTCGTTATCATAAAGTTTCATTGTTGCGCCGATACATTCATATCCTTTTTCTTTCATTAAAAAAGCGGCAACGCTGGAATCAACGCCACCGCTCATTGCGATAATACATTTTTTATTCATTTAACCAAGCCTTATCATTTCATCAATGCATTTTTTTGCACCGATATATGTTTCTTCATCAAGAGTAATTTCTTCGCCGAAAATACCCTTGCAGCAATTAAGTACGTCGACAAGCGTGGTAGCCTTCATATTATGGCATACACAGTCCTTAGAAAGCGGATAAAACATTTTATCGGGACAGCTCATTTGAAGATGAGTTACAATACTGTTTTCCGTACCGATAATAAATTCCTTAGCGTCGCTTTCCTTGGCATAATTCATAATACCTGTTGTTGAGCCTACATAATCGGCGTGTTTAACAACATCAGGCACGCACTCAGGGTGAACAAGCAAAAGTGCATCAGGGTGAGCTTCTCTTGCTCTCTTAACGTCCCTTTCGCCCATTCTTGCGTGAGTTGGGCATCCACCGCTCAAAAGCTTAAAGTTCTTTTCCGGAAGCTGCTTAGAAATCCAATCACCTAAATTACAATCGGGAATAAAAAGAATATTTTTGTTTTCAATCTGTTTGCATATCTTTAATGCAGATGAAGAAGTTACACAAACATCGCAAATTGTTTTAAGTTCACTTGTAGTATTAATATAGGCAACAACCGTATAATCGGGATATTGCTCCTTAACAAGCGAAATAACCTCTTTATCCATCATTTCAGCCATAGGGCATCCTGCATCGGGATTTGCCAAATAGACTGTTTTGTCAGGTGACAGTATTTTAACGGTTTCAGCCATAAAGCGTACGCCGCACATAATTACTGTTTTATTATTAACTTTTGATGCCTCTACAGAGAGAGCAAAGGAGTCACCGACAAAGTCGGCAACCTCCAATATTTCCGGTGATTGATAGCAATGAGCAAGGATACAAATATCCTTCTCCTTTTTGAGCTTAATTATCTCTTGCTGAATATCAGAAATCATATTAATTGTGTACTCCGCACTCCGCACAGTCAACACCTGCAAATTCAGCAGGGTCATATTCTATGCCTTTTTTATCATAATAATCTTTAACAGCAGCCTTAACTGCCTCTTCCGCCAAAACAGAACAGTGAATTTTAACCGGTGGCAAACCGTCAAGCGCCTCAACAACTGCCTTATTAGTAAGCTCTAAAGCTTTATCAATAGGCTGGCCTTTAATCATTTCCGTAGCCATTGAGCTTGAAGCGATAGCAGAAGCACAACCGAAGGTGTTAAACTTAACGTCTTCAATAATGCCATCGTCGCTAACCTTAATATACATTTTCATTATATCGCCGCACTTAGCGTTACCAACTTCACCAATACCGTCGGCATCTTCAATTTTACCAACATTTCTCGGATTTGTAAAGTGGTCCATTACTTTTTCTGAGTATAGAGCCATAATTATTTTTCCTCCTTTTTAATTCTTTCCCAAACGGGAGAAATAGAACGAAGGTAACTTACTACCTCCGGAACTGATTTTACAATATGATCCATCTGTTCCATAGTGTTATATTCACTTATTGACAATCTCAATGAGCCATGTGCGATTTCTACAGGGACACCGATTGAAAGAAGAACATGTGACGGGTCAAGACTGCCGCTTGTGCAAGCAGAGCCGCTTGATGCACAAATACCCTTAGCGTCAAGCAAAAGAAGAAGACTTTCGCCCTCAATGCCCTCGAAGCACATATTCAATGTTCCCGGTAAATGATGCTCAAGGTCACCGTTAATTCTGCTTCTTTCAATTCCCTTAAGCCCATCGATGAGTCTGTTTCTCATTGCGGTAACCTTTTCGGCATTTTCTTGAAGATGGTCTGTAGCATCCTTAATGGCTGTTGCCATACCGACAATAGAAGCCATATTTTCAGTACCGGCTCTTTTATTACGCTCCTGAGCGCCGCCGTAAATAATATTTGTAAGAAGAATACCTTTACGTGCATAAAGGAAACCTACGCCCTTAGGGCCATGGAATTTATGAGCCGAAACAGACAGCATATCGCAATTCATATCCTTAACATTAACCGGAATATGACCTACTGCCTGAACAGCATCTGTATGAAAAAGTACACCTTTTTCCTTACAAATTCTACCTATCTCGGCAATTGGTTGAATTGTGCCGATTTCGTTATTAGCTGTCATTATGGTTACAAGGCAGGTTTCATCTGTAATAGCGTTTGCTACATCCTCAGGCTTAACAATGCCGTTTGAATAAACGTCAAGAAGAGTAACCTCAAATCCTTCTTTTTTGAGCGCATCAAGAGTATGAAGAACAGCATGATGTTCAAACTTACTTGAAATAATATGCTTTTTACCTTTTCTTGCGCCAATGTAAGCAGCAGAACGAATAGCCTGATTATCGGCCTCACTGCCACCTGATGTGAAATATATTTCTTTAGGGTCTGCTCCGATACATTCGGCAACGGTTTCCCTTGCAGCTTCCAAATGCTCCTTAGCAATTTGGCCAACAGAATGAAGTGATGACGGATTACCGTAAATGTCGGTAAGAAGCGGCATCATTGCTTTTAACACACTATCGCTCATCTGAGTTGTTGCTGCATTATCTGCATAAACTGTCATAATATCGCCTTTCTAACCACAATTGTTTTTATACCTGCTGTGGTTGACAGGAAATTAATAAAAATAAAGAAAGAATATATAAGTTAATATTCCTATCTTTTCAATAGGAAATAATAGCACTAATTTCCTACCTTGTCAATAGGATATTATGTATAAATTTTAAACAGTTTATACATCAAACGTAAAATGAATATTATTTTTTTCTGTTACCTTTAACATCAAAATTGTCTGCCAGTGCCTTTTCTGTTTTATTAATTGTAAAAAACAAGGTTACAAATTCAGCGATAAAGATAACAAATCCAACAGCAACAAATACTCTTTGGTCGGTTTTGATAAGGCAAAGCATAATAACAATTGATGCCAAAATAAAAATAATGCTGACTTTAAGCCACAGCTTACCGCAATATTCGTGAGCAAAAATCCAAGTATCCTTATTAATCATCGACCAACCTGTTCTGTAGCCAAAAATATTATTAATATTTTTAGGACCGCCTGCAATAAAATAAAAGCTGCACATAAACATAATAAACGGTAAAACTATTACTATAAACAGCATAAAAAACCACATTTGCATAAATAATCACCTAATTAATTATATCATAATAATTCATATAAAACAATATAATAAGAATTGTTTAGTTTAATAATCGACAAAATTCAAAAGAGTGACGAAAGACTTGAAAAATGCATTCAAATTTTGCAAGAAATAAAAAACAATCAAGACAATGCCGAATAACACCTTATAGCGTGTAGAAAAAGTCAAATTACAAATTTCTACACGCTTTGAGACTTCGAGAAAGTGAGATAAATTTCGTATTTTGCGAGCGGGAGCTGTACGTGGGTACTGCCCCCGAGCAAAAGACGAAAAGCGCCAAAAAGGTCAAGGACTCGATGTCCTTGACCTTTTTTCAATCTCTCCGAGTGCAACAAGTTGCACCCACCTCTCTTTACAAGGGAGGCAAAGAAGTTTATTTTATTCGGTGCGGTTTAACCGCTTTATCAATAGTTTTGGTCACTTCCTTTTGGGAAGCGACTTATTTACATTTACATTTTCTTAGATAAGAATTCCACGAGCCTTTTTGCAGGAGCAAACGCAAAACCGTTATCTAATACATTGAAAAATGACTTCATAAAAATTCCTTCTTTCTATTAAATTAAGTTTCGTAAATGCTGCGACCGAGTGCCGCTTTTTTAAGCGTGTGCTTATCTGTTATATGCCTTGTCTATCTCGGCAAGGATTTTTGCACACTTGATAAGTTGTTTAAGCATACATAAAACCTCCTTCGCTTTTGTGCCTTCATTATAGCACAAAGTTTTTATTTGTCAAGCATATTGCACAAAAAAGATGCTCAATATTTGTATATAATGCCGAAAACATTGTATTAAATTACCAAAACAAAACTCGAATTATTGTATACTATGCACAACAAAAAGACTTGCTACATTCAAAATGCAACAAGTCTTTAACAGTTTTATTTAACGCTTATATTTACTTTTTGTATAAAACGACAAAATATAAAATAATTTATTTTGTATGCTCGTCGAGTGTTAAATAGTACGAATCAAGAAAATGCTCACGGAAATATTTAACCTCGTCGAGATTAATTTCTTCAATTTTCTTTTGCTGAGCCTCAAGTGCCTTTTCAAATTCACGGTTGCCCATCCTGTATTCTTCAATACATTTAATAAGTGCGCTTATTTTATCAGCCGCCTTTACAAGCTTCCAAAGTTCTTTATCCTCGTCCTTTTTTTCAAAGAACGGCTCATAATCACTTCTAAATTCTTCGGGAAGCATATCAAGAAGTCTTTTGCCTGCTATGCACTCAATGTTTTTATATACATTTTTGATATCATCATTATAATACTTAACGGGAGTAGGCATATCACCTGTTATGACCTCTGTAGTATCGTGATAAAGTGCAAGCAAAGCCGCACGCTCGGCATTATAGCTTTTGCCGAATTTCTTGTTGCCGATTAATGCAAGTGCGTGTACGATTATTGCAACCGAATGGCTGTGTTCGGCAATGTTTTCTTTAGTCGAATTATTCATTAAAGCCCATCTGTCGATAAGCTTCATTCTGTTTACCATTGCAAAGAAATTACTGCTCATCTTTTTCTTCCTTTGTAATGTTTATTCCAAGTTCGTCAAGCTGAATATCGTCAATGTAGCTTGGTGCACCGCTCATAAGTTCACTTGCGTTTTGAACTTTAGGGAATGCGGTTACATCACGTAAACTGTCTGCACCGCAGATAAGCATTGCAAGCCTGTCAAGGCCGATGCCCATACCGCCGTGTGGCGGAGCGGCATATTTATATGCTTCAACAAGGAAGCCGAACTTTGCGTCAATTTCTTCTTGCTCCATACCGAGAAGCTCAAACATTTTGTTTTGAAGTTCGCAGTCGGTAATTCTCATTGAGCCTGAAGAAAGTTCCGTTCCGTTTAATACAAGGTCAAATGCCTTAGCCCTAACCTTGCCCTTGTCTGTATCAAGATATTCAATGCATTCCTCCATAGGCATTGTGAAAGGATGGTGCATTGCAAGCCATTCTCCTGTTTCTTCATCATATTCAAAGAATGGCATTTCAGTAATCCAAAGGAAGTTCCACTTTCCTTCGGGGATAATGTCAAGCTCCTTAGCAACAATAAGGCGAAGTGCGCCGAGAATTGAAAGGGTGTCGCTTGTTTTGCCCGATACGATAAATACGCAGTCGCCCTTTTCAACATTAAGAGCGCTTGTAAGCTCGTCAAGCTCACCGTCTTTTAAGAATTTGTTGAACGAGCAGGTAGGTGCTTCGTCAGCCCATCTGATATAAGCAAGACCCTTTGCGCCGATACCCTTTGCATGCTCGGTAAGCTTGTCAATCTTCTTTCTTGTATATGTTGAAGCGGCATTTTTGGCAACAATTGCTCTTACTGTTCCGCCGGTTTCAACAGCGTTTTTAAATACAACAAAATCAGTCTTTTCAGCCCAAGCGGTAATATCCTCAATAAGCATACCAAAGCGTGTATCAGGCTTGTCTGAACCGTACTTTTCCTGCGCTTCGGCAAAGGTCATACGTGGGAGAGGGAAGTCGATGTCAACGTCGATAGTTTCTTTCATAAGCTTTTTGATAAAGCCCTCTGCCATTTCCATAATATCGTCTGTATCAACAAATGACATTTCAAGGTCGATTTGTGTAAATTCAGGCTGCCTGTCTGCTCTTAAATCTTCATCTCTGAAGCAGCGAGCAAGCTGAATGTATCTGTCAAAGCCTGCAATCATACAAAGCTGCTTGTAAATCTGCGGAGATTGAGGAAGAGCATAGAATTTGCCGTTGTGAACACGTGACGGCACAACATAGTCCCTTGCGCCCTCAGGTGTTGACTTAATCATCATCGGCGTTTCGATTTCAATGAAATCATTGTCATAAAAATATTCTCTTGCAATTTTTGCAATCTTGTGGCGCATTAAAATATTTTGTGTAAGCTTTTCGTTTCTAAGGTTTAAGTAACGGTACTTAAGTGTGGTTTCGTCGCCGACCTTTTCGCTCTTTGCAATTTCAAAAGGCGGTGTTTCAGCCTTTGAAATGATACGAAATTCTTTAACGTTAATTTCAATGTCACCTGTTGCAATCTTGTTTGTTTTGCTTTCACGCTCGCAAACAGTGCCGACAGCGGCAACAACATATTCTGCCCTTACGCTTTGCGCCTTGGCAAAAACCTCTCTGTCGGTAGTGTCGTTAAATGAAAGCTGAACAAGACCTGTTCTGTCCCTTAAATCAATAAATATAAGATTACCGAGGTCACGCTGCCTTTGGCACCAACCGAAAAGGGTAACCTCCTTGCCTGCGTCCTCAATTCTAAGCTCGCCGCAATAATTTGTTCTTTTAAGTCCCTTGATTGTTTCCATTATATTATGCCTTTCACAAATTTATTTATAATCTGTAATTAATTATTATTCCTCATCGCTCTTATTGCCAAAACAGAAAAGTGAATTGAAATCAAATTCCTCACCGTTAATTTCCAAATCGGCAAGCTGCTCGTTTAACGATATACTGTAAAATCCGTTTACAAAGGTGTCAAGATTAATCTCTGTTTCTTCACCCGTTTGCATATTTTTAAGCTTAGCGGTTTTAGCCTCAACCTCGTTATCGCCGATAACAACGTTGAATTTAGCACCGAGCTTGTCAGCATATTTCATCTGCGCCCTTACGCTTCTTTGGTTAAGGTCAAGCAAAGCCGAGAAACCCTCTTCTCTCATATCCTTAGCAATTTCAACAGCCTTTAGTGTCGCTTTTTCGCCAAGAGCAACAATGAATAAATCAGGCTTTTCAGCCTCAGGAAATTCGCAGCCCTGAGCTTCCATAAGAAGCATAAGCCTTTCGATTCCCATAGCAAAGCCGAGTGACGGTGTGTGCTGACCGCCAAGCTCTTCTACAAGACCGTCGTATCTGCCGCCGCCGCAAACAGTGCCCTGCGCACCGATTGAGTTTGAAACAAATTCAAATACCGTTTTGGTATAATAGTCAAGGCCTCTTACTATTTGCGGATTGATTGTATATTCAATATTTTGAGCCTTAAGGTACTTTTGCACATTTTCAAAATGCTCTTTACATTCGTCGCAAAGATAATCAATAACTACAGGTGCACCCTCGGCAATTTCGTGGCAAATTGGGCTTTTGCAGTCAAGTATTCTCATCGGATTTCTGTCAAGCCTGCTTTTGCAAGTGTCGCAAAGCTCGTCCTTGCGAGAAGAAAAATATTCTTTGAGTGCCTTGTGATATTCGGCACGGCAGGTAGGACAACCGATTGAGTTAATCTCAAGGCTTAAATCCTTAACGCCGAGTGTATCAAAAAGCGATTTTGCAAGCGCAATAATTTCAGCGTCTGCAAGAGGGGAGGCTGAGCCGAAACATTCAACACCGAACTGATGGAATTCTCTAAGCCTGCCTGCCTGCGGCTTTTCGTATCTGTAGCAAGAGGTGAGATAGCAAACCTTTTGCGGAAGCGCCTCGTTGCAAAGCCCGTTTTCAAGGTATGAACGAACTGCGCCTGCAGTGACCTCCGGTCTTAATGTGATTGACCTGCCGCCCTTGTCGTCAAAAGTATACATTTCCTTTTGAACAACGTCAGTCGTGTCGCCCACACCTCTTTGGAAAAGCTCCGTGTGTTCAAAAACAGGTGTTCTTATTTCTTTATATCCAAACTTTGAAGCGATATCAAGCGCAGTAGCCTCGATATATTGGTTTTTGTGTACGTCCTTAGGCAAGACATCCTTAGTGCCTTTAATAGCTTTAGTTATAAGTGCCATATCGTTCTCCTGTTATTAATGTGTATGTATATTTTTTGTAATGCTTAAGACTTCGAGAAAGTGAGATAAATTTCGTTTTCTTGTGAGTGGAGCTGTACGTGTGTACCGCCCACTCGCAAAAAACGAAAAGCGCCAAAAGTGGCTTGAACATTACGTTCAAGCCGCTTTTCTATAAATACTGTTATTTGATTTAATTTCGGCAAGAGCAAGTCATTGCACTACGATATTAGTTGATTAAATTAAAACACAGCGCGGTTTAGCCGCTTTATCAAAGTCGCTTATCTTGACTGATTATAGCGTGGGTTTACTATTTCTCTCCACTCAAAATCGCCTCTCTCAACACCTCTGATTAATGCCTCAGCCGTTGCAATGTTGGTTGCAAACGGAATGTTGTGAACGTCGCAAAGACGTAAAAGGTCGTGGTCGCTCGGCTCGTGCGGCTTAGGTGAGAGCGGGTCTCTGAAAAATATTAAAAGGTCAATCTCATTGCAGGCAATGCGGCTTGCAATCTGCTGTCCGCCGCCCTGACTTCCTGCAAGAAAGCAATTGATTTTAAGACCTGTTGCTTCTGAAACGAGCTTGCCTGTTGTTCCTGTTGCGCAAACATCGTGTCTGCTGATAATTCCGCAATATGCAATGCAAAATTGAACTAAAAGCTCTTTTTTGGCGTCGTGTGCAATTAATGCGATATTCATACTTTACCCCCATGATTAATTAAAGTGTTTGTGTTTGTTATTTTCTTTTTCTTAATTTTCTGCCTTTTTAATCTAATACGTGCTTATTTTAACACAAAATTAATATATATTCAATAATTATTTATATATATACTCCAAAATACTACAAAAAACTTGAGTATTTACGGCAAAAGCGTACCGACTTTTTGATTTTCCTTTGCGTCGGTGTTGTTTTGATACCAATAATTGATGATATCCTTAGTCATTTCCGCCGTTTCCGAGCCGGAGCCTGCAAGCTCAACTACTGATGAAACCGCAATTTCGGGATGGTTGTAAGGTGCAAAGGTGATAAGAAAGCCGTTGTTTCTCTTAGCGCCGTTTACCTTAACCTCGGAAGTACCTGTTTTGCAGGCAACCTTTGTTTTCATATTTGAAAATACCAAATAAGGACCGCCGTTTGTAGCAACAAGGCGCATACCCTGATGAACGGTGTTAATCGTGCTTTGGCTTAAACCTACCGATTCAGCAACCGATTTCGTTTTTTCGTTGACATTGCCCGAAGCGGAAGAAATTATTGATTTTACAAAGTGAAGCTCATATCTTGTTCCGCCGTTTGCAACTGTTGAGCAGTAGTTTGCAAGCTGGAGAGGAGTGAAAAGGTTATCACTCTGACCGATAGCGGTTTGAAGTGTGTCACCTGCGTTCCATATTCCGCCGTTGTTTTCTCTGTTTTCGGGAGATGCAAGAATACCTGAGGACTCTGCAATTTCAACTCCTGTTTTTTCGCCCAAGCCAAAGGCTGTTGCATATTCGTCAATTTTGGAAATTCCGAGCCTCATAGCGCAGTTGTAGAAGAAAATGTTGCACGAATCACGAAGTGCGGTTTTTACATTTTCACCGCCGTGTGCATTTCCGTGAAGACATTTGAATTTTTGCTTTCTGTATTCCATTGTACCGCCGCAGTTAAAAATCGTGTCAGCGCTGATAGCGCCCTCTTCAAGCGAAGCACTTGCAACAACGGGCTTAAATGTAGAACCCGGAGCGTAAGTACCCATGGCAAATCTTGACCAAAGCGGGTTACGAGGGTTAGAAATAAGCTCGTCATATTTATCGTAATAATCGTTTAAATCGTAGGTAGGGTAGGAGGCTGCGGCAAGAAGTTCACCGCTGTTTACGTCCTCAACCACTACTGCACCTGCCGAGGAAGCAGCGTTAACCTTATTGCACACACCTTGAAGCCTGTTTTGCGCAAGCACCTGCAAATCACGGTCAATAGTCAATACCACAGTGTTGCCCTGAATAGGCTTTTTCGTGACCTCCTGCGTTATTTCGCCGTCTTTTTTTATCGTGATTGTAAGCTCACCCGGAGTGCCCCTAAGCTCGCTTTCGCAAGCCTGCTCAATACCCGATTCACCTATTTGGTCGGTAATTTTATATCCGTCGTCTTTGCGTTCGTTGTATTCCTCGGCATTGATTTTCCTGACTGTGCCGAGAATGTGCGGCGCAATTGTTGAGTCAACATATTCTCTGTATGCAACAATTCTTACGTCTGCACCGAGATATGTTTCCCGGTCCTCTTTAATCATTGCAACCGTTTCGTCGCTTACGTCATCTGCAATCGTAACAGGGTTTTCGTAAGAGAAAAGAAGCCTTGTAAGCTCATATCTGATATTGCCGATTTTTAGCGCAGTTTGAGCGTCATAGCCTTCAATCTCATATTTTTCAATCATAGCGTCAAAGCAGTTTTGCGCAGTTGCATAAGGCTGAAGATTGAGCATATCTGCACTTTTCATCGTCGCAATATCCTCTTTTTTACCGCTGAATTTAACCTTGCCGCTCTTTGTTATTTTAAGCGGAAGATTTTGAGCGTATTCCTCCTTATTCTTCTCAAAAAGATTAATGAGATTATAGATTATCTCGTTTCTTCTCTTATTATCCTTTTGAGAGGGGAAAAATGCAGCGTTTAAAATTATCGAGTTGCCTTGCCTGTTGGTTACAAGGGAGTTACCGTTTCTGTCAACAATTTCTCCTCTTGCCGCCTCAAGCTCAACAACATATTTACTTTCCGTATTGTTTTGTGCGGCATAGTATTCGTTATTTTTTACCTGAATGTTAAACAGATCTGCCGCAAATGAAAAGATAACTAAGCAGACCACAATCAGCGCAAAAACACTCCTGCCGCTTTTATATTTACTTTTCAATGAAATACTCCTTGATTATAATAAATTGCCGTTTATTTTATTTCTCTTTTATCCTCAATCACAGGCTTCGGTGCTTCGTTAAGCTTTCTTTTAATCGGTCTTAAAATGAGATAGATAAGCGGAGTGAGCACAAGTGTATAAATAACGCATGGAATGTAAAATGTTACAAGCGTCATTTCTCCGCCTTTTACACCCTTTATGATTATAAAGAAAAGCCAATAGATAAAGCCATAAAGAACTGTTGCAACCGTTATTGAAACAAAGTTTGTGATAAAAATATCTCTTGCAATGTAAGTGACAAGTGCGCAGGAGAAAAAGCACATAATCATAATGAAAATGCAGTTAAAGCCCATATGCACTCCCGAAGTCAAATCCCATAAAAGCCCGGCAAAAAGACCTAAGAGCGCACCGTTTTTCTCGTCCTCACCCATAGCAAGAATAATCGTTACAGGCAAAAGCAAAAAGCACCTTGCTCCCCAAACCTCAGGGAAAAGACCTTGAACATTTTGAAGCAAATCGCAACCGAGGATAATAAGGCAGTAAATGATATATTTAACCGTCTGCTTTTTTGCACTCATTATTTGCCCTCGCTTTCGCTGTAGCTTGTAAGAATGAGCACGGATGTTACCTTTTCAATATCCGTACCCGGCTCAACAGCCGCATAGCTTGAAATGTCCGTATCGTCATTATTGATATCTTTAACTGTTCCGATAATTATTCCTTTAGGCATTTTTTTGCTTATACCTGCCGTCGCAATAATCGAGCCGTAAGAAATTTTACTTGATGATGAAAGGTTTTCAAATTTGCAAACACCCTGCTTTGCAAGGTTTGCGTCGCCTGAAACAAAGCTTAGTTCATTAGTAGAAATATCGTAAGCCGAAACCGAAAAATCAGGGTCGAGAATAGTATTTACAACGCTGTAGGTAGGATAAGCCTTTTTTATAACGCCGATAAGATATTTTCCGTAAAGAACAGCCGCACCGTCCTTAACTCCGTTTAACGTGCCCTTGCTTACCGTGAACGAACAGTATGGATTTGCACTGTCCCTTCCGATAACCGATGCTTCGGCAAATTTGAAATCCTTATGTTCCTCTTTAAGGCCGAGTGCGTCCTTGTATAAATCGTTTTGCGCTTTAAGATTGTTATAATCGGCAAGTTGGTTTTGAAGCTCGCCGAGTTGCTTTTGAAGCGAATCAATTTTGGCGTCGTATTCAGCATTTCCCTTTGCACTTTCGCTTATATGGTCAATTCCATCGCTTATTTTGCTTGCAATCCAATGCGCAGGAGTGAATATTGTGCCTACTATGCCGCTTTGCGCCGTTTCACCGTGGCCGTTAGCCGCACAAATGAACATACCTACAAGAAGCAAGGCAATTATTGAAACTATTAACTTGAAACGACTGCTTTTAAAAAGGTCTTTCATAATTATTGTGCCCTTCTGAGTTTGATTGATGTTCCGATAGCTACGCAATCAAGCGGCTTTTCGGGAATATGTACCTGCATTTTTGTTTCCTTTGCAATAAGCTCCGGCAAGCCTCTGAGCTGGCTTGAACCGCCGGCAAGATAAATACCCCTGTCGATAATATCAGACGCAAGTTCCGGAAGCGTAACTTCAAGAGTTTCTTTAATTGAAGCAATGATTTTAGAAACAGGCTCTGCCAAAACATCTCTTATTTCAGCCGAGGTTACCTCAACGCTCTTAGGCAAACCGTCTGTAAGATTTCTTCCCTTAACGTCCATTGCACCTTCGCCGTCGTATTCGCTTACAGAGCCGATTTTAAGCTTGATATCCTCAGCAGTGTTTTTTCCGATAAGAAGATTGTGCGCTTTTTTCATATGATTTACTATTGCTTCGTCAAATGCGTCGCCGCCAACCTTAATGCTTCTGCTTGCCGCAATACCGCCAAGGCTGATAACCGCAACGTCGCATGTGCCCCCGCCGATATCAACTATCATAGAGCCGGTTGCTTCAAAAACAGGAAGCCCTGCGCCGATAGCTGCCGCCATCGATTCCTCAATAAGCTCAACGTCCTGTGCACCTGCCGAGCGAACAGCATCCTCAACCGCACGTCTTTCAACCTCGGTTACACCGCTCGGAACACTTACAACAACTCTTGTCCTTGTAAAAAGATTTCTCCTGCTTGAACGGTAAATGAAACTCCTAAGCATATCCGACGTCATATCAAAATCGGCAATAACACCGTCTTGAAGCGGCCTTACCGCAATAATTGAACCCGGAGTTCTGCCAATCATAGTCTTAGCCTCATCGCCTGTTGCAAGAACCCTTTTAGTCTTTACGTCAACTGCAACAACACTTGGCTCTCTTATAATAATTCTGCCCTTTTTGTCACAAATAACTGTATTTGCCGTGCCTAAATCAATTCCTATATCTCTTGAAAAAATCATCACTTTGTCCTGCCTTTATATCGAATGATAACAATAGTTATCCATTATTTAAAATCTTAATTGTATCTATTATATAATAGAGCGCTCCTTATAACAATAGCAAATTCAAAATATTTTAAAAATTTACAAAATTGTAAAATAAACAATAAAAAAATCCGATTTTTTTAAAAAATCTTGCAACACTTTGGATAACAAATTATACTTAACTTATGACGTCGTCAAAAGAGGTGAGCAATATGAAAGAAAGCGAGCTTATAAAAAATGCCCAAAAGGGTGATAAAAATGCTTTTTGCGAGCTTTATGAGCTTTATAAAAACAGGCTTTATCGTTATGCCTATTATAAACTTTCGAGCGAAGAAGACGCAGAGGACGCCGTTATGGATTGCGTTCTCTGCGCTTGGCAGGGGATAAAACAGCTTAAAAAGGCGGAGGCTTTTCCGGCTTGGATATTTAAAATTTTGCGCTCTTCCTGTGCAAAATATATTGATTATCAGGCGAAAAGCAGGGTGAATTCATCGCTTGCCGAAATGCAAAACGATGCCTCTCTTTCCTATTGCCACAGCGATTTATCATTAGAGCTTAAGCAGGCGCTTGATAAACTTCAGCCTGATGAAAAGGACATTGTTTTGCTTTGCCTTGTTGCAGGTTTTACGAGTAAGGAATGTTCAAAAATTGTCGGCATAAAGCCGTCGAGTGTCAGGTCAAAGCTTTCAAGAAGCCTTGCGAAAATGAGAAATTATTTGGAGTGATGTTATATGAAAAAAAATGAAAAATATGACAAGGTCATAGCAAATTTTGACCTTGATTTTATTAAAAATAAATTTGATAACGACAATGTAGCCGCACCCGAAAGCCTTAACGGTGAGAACGTTAAAAATGCAATTGACGATAAGGAACAAAAGATTATACCGTTTGTAAAAGCCAAAGCGTTTAAAACTGCCGTAAGTCTTGTTGCCTGCGTTGCGATTGTTGCCGTTTCTCTCAATTTTGCCCTTGGCAGAAATACGCAATCGCCGCCTGTGAGTGATACCGAAATTCAAAGTGAAAACGTTCAATTTAAATCATTTTCGTCTGCAAAGGATATTGAAAAATATTTCAAATCCGTTGAAAAATCTAACAGTTCGGGCGATTTCGGTTTTCCGACATCCAAAGATACGATTAAAGGCGCTGAGAATGCGGCTGATAATTCGAGCAGTGAAACCTACGTTCAGGTTGGCGGTGTTGATGAGGCTGATATTATCAAAAATGACGGAAAATATATTTATACACTCCGTAATGGAAATGATAAAATTTTAATCTATGAGCCTGACGGGAAGAACGTAAAAAAGCTTTCTGAAATAGCCTTTGATATGGATAACGGTAACTATATTGTTGATTTTTTTCTTTATAAAAATAATTTGATTGTTCAGTCGAACAGCTTCAATAGCAATTACGATTCATTTACAAATATTGATATCTATTCTCTTTCCGATATAAAAAATCCAAAGAAAATACATTCGTTTAAACAGCAGGGCAGCTACGTTTCCTCTCGTATCACAAGTGATTCCCTTTTGGTTATTTCCAACAAAGCAATATGCTCTCGTTTGTGCAAAACAGACAAAGATTATCTGCCCGAAACCACGCTTGACGGCGCTAAAAAAGCAGTTGAGCCAAAGGATATTTGCATTGTCGAAAATTCTAAATCCGCTTCGTATCTTATTGTCAGCAAGCTTGACCTTGTAAGCCAAAAAACGACTGCAAAAACAAAGGCGATAGCAGGTGCAGGCTCAACCGTTTATTGCAATGAAAATAATCTTTATGTTGCAAATGCCGTTTTTGATACTTGTGATACTGCCAAGAATGACGATAATAACGAGATTTTTTATATTTCGGATTGCAATACCGAAATTTATAAGCTTGATTTTAAAAATGATATTAAATTTATTGCCAAAGCGACTTTTTCGGGTACTGTCAATAATCAGTTTTCAATGGACGAATATAACGGCAATTTCCGCATTGCAACCACTAAATATGACAAAAATTCCAATCAGATAAGTAATGTTTATGTGCTCGATAAAGACTTAAAAAAGCTCGGTGAAACAGACGATTTTGCAAAGGGTGAGGATATCCATGCCGTGCGCTTTTCGGGCGATACCGCCTATGTTATAACGTTTGAATATACCGACCCTCTTTTTGTTATCGACCTCTCCAATCCTAAAAAGCCGATTATTAAGGGAAGCGTTAAAATCAGCGGCTTTTCTACTAATCTTATCCCGATTGACAGCGATACGCTTCTCGGTATAGGCACTGCCAACGATTTTTCAAACCCTTATGCAAGGGGTATCAAATTTGCTCTTTTTGACGTGTCTGACCCGCAAAAGCCTACGGTGCTTGACAGCAAAACGATTAAAAACACTGCGAGTGAGGCACAAGACACCCATAAAGCCATTCTTGTTAATAAGTCAGAAAATTATTTTGCAATTCCTTTTGAGTACGTCAAAGCTAACGACAGCGGTATAGAGCAAATTAAAGCCGGCGCAATCGCTTTTGAGATTAAGGATAAAAAGATAAGTATTGTTAAAAAATATTCGACCGAAATCGAAAACGCAGACCCTGTCAGAAGCACGATTGTCGATAACGTTATTTATACCTTTAGTGACGGCGAGTTTATCAATTCCTTTATGGCAAAATAGCAGCAATATTTTGTCATTTTTGCACTGATAAAATCTGAATATATATAATATGTTTTAAATATTTGTATAGTATACACAAAAATCAAGTATCCCGTACCAATAGGTATGGGATACTTTTTTGCCGCCTTGTCGCAGCTGTTATAAGCGTGAAAATTTTTTGCTTATTCCGACTTATTTCATGCTTTCTTCATAAGCCTTAATCATTTTCTTACTATTGCTACCTGCACGGCTCGTAAGGTTTTGAAGGGTTTTAGTGACTGTTGTTCCGGCTTTTAAGTGTATCTCAAAGCGTGTTATTTCCTCGTCGGGATAGACTGTAATATCGCTTATATATCGGTCAACAAACGCTCTGTCGATTTCCTCACCGTCAATGTGCTTTTCCGCCGCTTTCAGTATGGTTTTGATTTCGGCAAGTTCTTTTTTCATCTCTCGCTCGGTTTTTGATGTTTTTTTCAGTGCGTTTATTTTTCTCTCAATGTCCTTGATTTCGTTATCGCAGTCGGCAGTCATTCGTATGAATTCGCTGTCGTCCATTCTTCCGTCAGCATTGTATTGCAATAGCTTCGCTTTCATTTTTTGCCGTGTGATAAGTTCTTGGTTCAGCCTGTTAAGCTCGTCCTTGTTTTCGTTTGTGTCAAGGACTTCGGATACAAGTTTTAACACACACGCCGAGAGTTCCTCAATATGCTGTTGCCCCGATTTGAAAATATCTTCGATAATCGGCTTAATTTCGCTTTCATAAATCGCTCGGCTCGGACAGCTTGATGCACCATTTTTTATCTTACCCGAGCATACCCACTTTGAAATTTTCTCTCCGCCCTTGCTTACTGCGTCCTTTCGATAGTAGGGCATACCGCAGTGCGCACATATCAGTTTGCCTGTCAGTAGGTTTTGATGCACCGTCTTGTGCTGTGCCGTGATTACATCCTGGCTTCGCATATACAGCACTTCGTTTGCCTTGTCCCACAATTCCTCGCTGACGATTGCAGGTACTGTTTCACCGCTTTCATCTTTATACATAACCCATTCTTCCTCAGGCAAAAACTTTTGTTTTTTGGTGAACAGGTCAGTAATTCGCACCTTGTTTCCGGCATAGTAGCCTTTGTATTTCGGGTTGCGTATGATGTTGCTCATCGTTGAGTGGGAGAGCATTTTGCCTTTTGAATTTCGTATTCCTTTTTGGTAAAAATGCTTTTCCATTTGCTTCATACTGAATTTTCCCGTTGCGTACATTTCAAACAGTTCTTGCACAAAGTCGGCTTGCGTTTCGTCAATCATCAGCTTGCCGTCTTTTTTGATGTAGCCGTACATATTATTTGTGCCGAGTACAGTCCCTTTTTTGATAGCTTGCTGATGACCAAATCGTACACGATTAGAAATTTTTCTCGACTCGTCTTGCGCCATTGATGACATAATCGTAAGCCTTAATTCGCTGTCCTCGTCAAGTGTATTTATGTTGTCATTTTGAAAATACACAGCCACTCCGCTTGCTAAAAGTTCACGGGTAAAGCGAATACTGTCCAGCGTGTTACGGGCAAATCTTGACACCTCTTTGGTTACAATCAGGTCAAACATTCCTGCCTTTGCGTCCTCAATCATTTCGTTGAAACGCTCACGCTTTGCAGTCGACACGCCCGATATGCCCTCGTCAACATAGCCGTCAACATATTCCCAATTCGGATTTTTCCTAATGAAATCGGTGTAATATGTTATTTGGTTATCAAGTGAATTTAACTGAACATTAAAATCCGTGCTGACACGAGCGTAAAATGTCACTCGCAACGGCAGGTTCATAAAGTTGATATTTTCTTTCCTTATTCTCTCACGAGTTGAATATATATCCATATTTTTACTCCTTTCCAAGCAGACAATATCACAAACAATTTCTATTATCCAGCTTTATTTTACAGTATTTCACCCCTGCGTTCATTAGGGGATTGATACCTGTTTTGGTAATGTTTTACAGAGCTTTTTAGTTCGGCTTTCCGTATCTGCGATTGACTTCCACGCTGATTTTACCCATCAATTTGCGATAGGTTTTGTCGTCAATGGCATTTTGATTTAGCAGCGTATTTGCAAAATGCTGCATCCAAAGCTCCGTGCTGATTCTCTCATCGGCAATGTTTTGTGTATTGATTTTCAGCTCACTCCCGCTTGATTTTTCAATACTATTATTGCCTGATGCTTTAGAATTTATTTCCTTTGCTGCCATAAGGCAACACGCTTATTTTAATTTTATATCTGCCTCCTTTAATTTGATGTACCTTTCGTTGTAAATTTGTAGTTCATATTAACCTCCGTTTTTTGTTCACAGGCTTGCACAAATCGCCTGTAAGCTGTTTTTAGTTTTTGCTTGGCTTGTTTTACTCTGTTTTTGAGCAAACTCGTCAATTTTTGCTCACAGCGTTGTCAAAATAGCTTGATTTTTAATCATCATACCGCAACACTCAAGTGAATACGCAAAAGCCTTGATTTTCTGCGAAAAACACCCCTTACTGCATACGAATTTGGAATCATACGCAAAAGTATTACGAATCGAAAAGCCGACAGGCTTTGCCGGACGGCGTTTTCGGGCATTTCAATGCCCGAAAATCATACCCCTTTATCCTGCTTTAAAATCGACGGCTTGAAATTTGCTCAAAAACCCACTCAAAAGCCATCAATTTTCGTTTCAAAAATCATAAAATTTCAAAATCAAAGCCTTTCATATTCTTTGTCGATAAACCCTAAAGCACGGTGCATTAAATCTTGTTGACCGTGTATAGATTGCTCTTTTGCTCGCCGCCGATAAACCGCTTTGAGATCGTTATGTACCCGCCGCTTTCAAGCGAACGCAAAACTTTTCTGCAAGTAGATGCACACATCGAACAACTTTTTGCAATCATAGGCACCGACCAAAAACTTTGCCCTGCCGAGTCCTTTGCACGAACGAGAAAAGAATAAACAATGAACTCGTTGGGCGATAACCGTTCATCAAAAATCCTGTTCGGCAAAAGAAAAAAATGACCGCTGCAATTTTTACGCATAAGAAAACCTCCTTCCAAATTATTCGAGAGAATATTTTTATAAAGTGAAAACCAAAAAGAAAAACACCGTTCAAAAAAACTCCCTCTACTATACAGAGAAAAATCCTCATTTTGTTCGGGTGTTTTTCAAAATTCTTTACACCTTGTTTACATTTAATTTCACCACGGCAAAAAATACCCCTCTATAATACGGAGAAAAATTCAAGTTTTGTTGATGTGTTTTGAGAAAAAATTATAAAAAATAACCAGCACTTTAAAAATGCTGGTTGTGAATAAATAATCCAATTATTGTTTGATCTTTTTAAATACAAAAATATATTCGTGTTTAAACAAATAGAAATCACTTGCTAAAGCTCTATATCTCCAAATTGCTTTTTGATTAGATTTACCTTTTGTTTCGTCAAAATTTTTAACCAATATTGCTTTCATTTTAAATCCACGCATCATAAATAAATTCATACAATAAAAACCAAGTGGCACTATTTCGCTATTTGCGTATTTATCACCGATAACAACTGCACAGTATCTGTTTTTTTCAAGGTATTGCGATGTGTTATCAATAACTTGTCCAAAAGAATTAAGAAAATCGTTTAATGTTTCGCAATTTGACAGGTCATTTTCATTGTCGCTAAATTTTATAATATCCCAATACGGCGGATGGTAAATTATAAACTGGACTTTATCAATACCAAACTGCTGTAATTTTTCTCCTATATTTACAGTTCTGCTGTCACCAATAATGATTTTACCTTTTGTATCTAGATTTTTCTCTTCAAGCAATAATTCCTGAGTGTTTTTAGCAACATCTTCCTGTAATTCTATACCGATTGAATTTCTGCCAAGCCTTTGAGCTTCAATTAAAGATGTGCCGCCACCGGTAAATGGGTCTAATATCCAATCACCTTTTTTAGTATATCTTCTAAATAACTGATTTGGGATTTGAGGGACAAAATTACCATGATAGCTTGCATTATGAACACCGGATTTATCTCTTTTATCAAATATCCAAAGTGAATCAGTAAGAATATCATCGTATTCTTTCCACTTTTTCATATCCAAATCGTTATACTTTGCCATTGTTTTTATCCTTACTTTTCAAATTTCAAATGTTTCCTAAATTCTATAGGATCGTACCAAAAACAACCAACACAACCGTTTTCTGCTTCGTTATGATTTTCATCACCACAATAAAAAGACATTGGGTATCCTAATTTCTTTGCATCATACCGTTTACCGGTCTTTCTGCATTCTTTGCAAAATTGTCTTTTGGCATCATTAGCCGCTTTGCTTAAAGGTTGAAAATCTTCAAATTTTTGTGATGCAGTATTCATAACATCGGCGTCATTTTTCCAACCGTTTTTGTGATCAACCTCCGGTTTTGATGTGCCCAAGACTACACAGCGTTGCTTTTGATAATATGCTTTAATATCTGCACGAATAGTTTGACTGCCAATCCATTCTTCTTCGCCTTTAAATCCGTCAAGTTTAATTCTGTCGACACTGTTTCCGGGAGTAATTGATTTATCGAATTTAACAATATACTTTTTTGCAATAGAAGACTCTTTTCTGCACCACGATGCTCCGTTTTGAAACATCAAGTCTGCATATTCTCCTACAAATTCTGTTTTTGATACCCAACGACTAAAACCGTTTTCATCTGGCTGTGCAAGTTTTTCAAACAAATAAGGCTTAGAGCCAACAGCAAATGGTTTCATAATATTTTACCTCTAATTTCAAGATAAAATAATTATAACAGAAAAATGGCAACTTCACAATATGCAAAGTTGCCATAGTACTATTTCCTGATTAAACAGTGTAGATATTCCGTTGTAGTATTTGCTTTTATGTTTCTGTTCTTATCCGTATCCGCCTTGAATCTGCGATATTCTTGCTCAAACCTTTGATATTCACCATATTTTTCCATTGTATGTTGAATTACATCAAATGGCATTAATCCTTCGTTATTATAGCTTAAGAATATGTACTTAAAGTCAGCTTTTCTTAATACATCATCAAACGCATCAACTACCGTTCTTGGTGAACAAAACAGGCTCTTTTGACTTGAATAATCTCTGAGTCCTGTCTTTCCGTGAAGTTGAGGATCATCATATCTTGCAATAGTTTCAAGTACGTGATAATTAGTGCAGTATTGTCGAGCGTTATATGGTGGATCTAAATATAGAATATCTCCGCCAATAGTTGAAATTATATCTGAAATGTTTTTGTTATATGCCTTGCTTTCTTTATCTCCATCAATAATAGGCAATAACTCTAATTGAAATTCTTTTGCAGCAGATTTTTTTACCTTTTTTAGGAAAGCACCATACACTGACGCAGTATTTGCATATTTATCAATCGAGTTGATTAAACTGGCAAGCAAATAATAATATTGCGACTCATCTATTTCTCCACATTTTTTTAATTGCTCAAGTTCAATTCTGATTGAGTCACACTTCATTCCGTTTTCATCAGTAAAATATTGTCTTCCACTGCCTGAGCCTGCACAATAATTTTTATAGATAAAGCCTTCAGTTCCGGCAAGTTGATTTAAAGATTCAGCTATTTCTGCACTCAACGGTGGGACATTTTCTATGTAATGCTTATTCAATACATAGCTGTAATATTGAATATCATTAGAAATTACTCTGTAGCCGTTTTCTTTAAATGTTTTTCCTACAACACCGGTTCCTGCAAACAAATCGGCAAATACCTTGCCGTGTACATTCGATCCTGCAACATCAGCAATAGTAGTTGTTAAAAAATCCATTAAAGAATATTTTGATCCAATATAATTCAACCCCTCACCTCGTTTCTAACATACTATACCATAGTTTAGCCAATATATCCAGTGTTAAAATACCTTTTTGAAGTAAATATTATCATCATCTGTTTTGTAAGTTATTAATGAAGTGGGATTAACTTTGAAATTTCTAGTATTTGTCCAAAATAGCGTTTCACAGTGTTCCCTAAATGACTGTAATGCTTGTAGAGTTTTGAATTCTTTTGTGATAATTACAGGATTAATTTTAACTGTTTTTCTTGGAAATGTTGGAAGGATGTAGTTGCGCATCCACTCAATATACCAAGAAATTTGATTGTCAATAATTTCGTTATATGCTTCAACACATTTTAGTTCGATAATATTTATTGTTACCGAATTTTCTGTTATTTGCATAGTAGCAACATCAATTCGTTGCATTCCTACACCGCAAGAAACTTCATTGCCAATCCAAAGATCATCAATGTCTTCAAGTAAAATAGATTTTAATGGTTCTTTATCAATGTTTTGAACAATATACGCCTGTAAATGTGATTCGCATTTGTTATTTCTCCTATCTTTATATAGCAATCTTGGTAAAATATCTAATTCGCTTCCTTGTCCGACATAAATTCTTTCAACATCACTTGCAACAATTTCATTATTTTCAAATGAAAAGAAATTAGATTCTAAATACTCATCATTATTCTTCGCTGACAATAGTATTTCTAATCGTCTTGCTTCATTATCAGTTATCATTGTACAACCGCGATTGCCCTTTAATTTTCTGTATATTAAGCTCCAGCACATATCACTTGGATGCTGTACACAGACTAAACTGTCGAGTGCCTCGTGTTCAGATATCCCTTTTGCATAAACTTTATGTGGTCTTATTAAAACTCTAAAGTTTAATGATTTTCCTAATTCTTCAGTTAAATAATGATTTGAGTTTGGTTGATAGAATGCTTCGCTTGCTGCTTCAAATATACCAAAAAACATACCTGAATTATTATTGCTTGATTGTAAGTAAAATATGATTTTATCGCCAATCCGTATTCTAGAAACATCTGCAATCATTGCGGCTAAATTTCTTTCAGCTGATGAAGTAATTTTTCCTTCGGTTTTCTTTCTTGGATTCGCATATTGAGCATCAATTAAAAATGGAGCATCGTTTGATGAACCTGTTCCGGCGAACAAGTATTCAAGATGAATTTTTATTGTTTGTTCATTTACAATAAATACGTGAGTCATACGACATCCTCTATTAAAAATTAATTTAAAATTTTTTGTGGTTTGTAAGTTTATTTACAAGATAATAGTAACAGAAATAATGCTTTTATTCAAGTTGTTGTTAATGTATCTGTCAATATTTACAATTATATATGCTGTTTGTTATTGCTTTTAAGGTATAATGCGTTATAATTGATTTAAAAATAATATAGACAGGTATTTAAAATATGAAAATTGGTAGAAATGATTTATGCCCATGTGGAAGTGGAAAAAAGTATAAGAAATGTTGTTTGTACAAAAAGCATCAAAACAATTTGCTTTTTGATTATGAATTCTTGAATAACTGTACATCAAATTTCGATTATATTACGCCGATTGCATTTAACATATATAACGAAATAAAAAAATACCGATTTGAAGATGCCGTTGTGGCTATCTTTTGTCTTAATCTTTGGAGAAGAAACCGTTCAGCACTAGCTCAAAGTTTATCGTTGAATTTAGCATTGACAATGCCTGGAAAATTTGGAAATAAAAGAATTGAAAATTATGCTAATTTCGAAAGTTTCTATAATCAAATTGCACCTTTTACTCAAATCACACATCGAGAGGATTATACTATTGATGATTTTGGTGAGGTGTTTATTAATCATAGAAACAAAACATATCCTATTATTACAGGAACTGGACATTTGCAAGTGTATGCAGCAATGCGATATATGCAGACACTTTCTCACTTAACTAATCACGATGATGAACTAAGCGTTCTATTAGAATACAATGAATTAATTATTTCAAATACTGAAAGCGAAAATTTAGAAAATTTTGAACAAAATATAGTGTTCGATTTACCTACGGAAGATTTTTGGATTAGTGTCAATGGGTTGTTTGAAAATCAGATGTTTATAAACCAAATTCAAGCAGTTTCAAGTATTATGGGATATCAAAATTCTCCAATAGAATATAGGCATTTTGTTAAAAGAAATTTAAAATTTTATCCGTTATATAATTGTTCTTTGCTAGTTGATTACTATAAAATACTTTTAAACAATTCGGATCACAATATAATAAAAAAGCATGTAACTTATACTATACATTCTATTGTCGAAAACTCTTATAATTTTTCGAACGATAAACAGAATGGAGCCTTAATTAATCCTGTTTTAATTGATAAAACTACTAATGAGAAATTAGTTGATAAAGGTGTATTGTTCGCTGGTCTAAATAAAGAAAATATCCTTATTGTTATTGACAATGATATTTTTGATGATAATAAAGATGTTGATGCAATAGTAAATAAATTTTTAGAATGTTCAAATAGAGAATTGTTGCTTGCCGAAGGTTATCCAAGAAAAGAAAACAATGGCACAATATGTGTCAATTTGGATGCAAAAAATAAAATAACTTTTATGATAGTAAATTCATATACGGATATTTCATCAAACTATTATATGCTTGGAGAAAGTGAAAGAAGGCCTATATATAATTCCTTAGATTTGTTGTATATGATAGGCTTTTCAGATGATTTTGGGGAACTAATTGAGTTTTTGAATTATCATGAAAATCAAACAGCTATGATTTTCTCATTTGGTAGTATGTGTAATTTGTTTTTTGCTTGGAAAAACGCTAACAGAAATATTTTTTCTGGTGCAATTGAATTTAATAATTTATCTCTAGATTATAATGAGGCGGAAGGATATACATATCAATACTTTAAAGAGATCTTAAGCGATTTCCCAAAGAATGATAATAGTTTATTTATCGACCCTTTAAATTGGAAAGCTAAAAAGGTTGATTTGGGTTTCACCAGAATCTATCACAAAGGATGCATTGGTTTTGGTGGAGAGGTTAAGAAATTATCACCTGAATTATATGTTTTTGTTGCAAAAAATGTTGCTCATTTTTGTGATGATGATTTTTCTCAGTCTGCACACACAGCATTGAACACATCTGATGAATTAATTCAAAGATTAATGCTTCGTTATAGGGAACATTTATCTAATTTTTCTGTTTTGAGGAATAAAACACTACAATTGTTATTTATTCCTTTAACCTATGCAAAAAAGAAATTTGGAAATAAATTTTTAAATGATCCTAACAGAACTATAGTTTATAGCGATGAATATATTCAAGCAGGATGTGTAATATTACGCTATAGTTATGATTCAGAAATCCTTTTGAATACTATTCAAAACGCTAGCAATCGTTACTCCGAAAATACATTTTTTGTAGAATTATTAACTCCTTTAAAAAAGTTCGATTTAAAGAAGTTTGATTTATTTGAAAAAACGGTCTATGCCGATAATTATAAAAAAAAGACAGTTGGTGTTTTTCAAGTTGAACAAGAATACTATTTTTCAGATTTTTCTATTGATATAACAGTTTCAGATATTAGTTATGCAAAGGTTAGAAAAGAAATTGCCAAAATCTGTTTTTCAGCAGGTGTTCTTCCAGGAAAATATCATGGAAAAGAAGCTACCAAAACAATTAGAACCATGCAAAATACTGCTGTTCAAGTATTTGAGAAATATATTTCTTTATATGACAAAGAAGAATTAAATAAACGAATATTAGATTATTATGCTATTCAACAAAATGGTATTATTGTAAATTATAAAAGGTATTTAGGATTTAAGGATTTAGATGCTTCTGTTCAAGAAGAATTTGAACATAAGACAAGAAATATAAGAGAAGAATATAGAAGAAATGCCGATACAGCAAAATATTTTCTTGAATCAAATTTGGTCGTTGAAAGATGCGACGCCTTAAAAAAATGTTCAAAAGAGGATTTTGAATATTTAATTGGGTTTGCAAATTGGCTTGTTGTGTTGCAAGATAATGCGGACACTTGTTATTATACAGATTTTGATTTATATATTGAAGTTGATTCTGAATATAAAATAGATACAGTTTTTGAAGATGACTCAAGGAAAATATATGACGATATTTTATTAAGAAAGTATAATACAAATGATTATCATATAAAAAATGATGATGAAGATGCTGAATTCTTTAGAGAAGCTATTCAACAATTTAAAAATGATACAGGAATTGATTTTCAATTACTAATTCTTCTTTTGGAATATATGCAATTGGGGCTAATTGAGGACAATGTAGCAACAGAAATATATACAAATGTTTTTTCTGTTGAAAAAAGTGCATTGATAGAAGCATTTAATTCAAATCTTGAAATTAGAATTGATGATGAGTTTGAGATAAGCAATACCGTAGATTTTATTACATTGAACGAATCTTTGTTAAAAACTCTCGAAAATAAGCAAACTGATATTTTGCCAATTTGGGACAGGGAAAAGAGAGACAATCGTTTTGATGTAAAACCATTGATTATTCAAAATGAAAATTTGGTGTTTACGCCGGTTGCTTTAAGCAATCTTCGTACTTTATGGATTAGTGGAATTACTGATTGGTATCTGCCTTTTGAGATAGGTTTACCTAATCTAAAATCCGTTCTTAAATCATGGAAGAAAAGATATGAAGATGAAATGGTTAAAGATATTGCGGAATTGTTTAAGAATAGAGGATTTTGTTTTGTTGAATATGAAGTCGACTTAAATAAACGTTTTCCGAAATCCGGATATCCTGAGGAACTTGGAGATTATGATGTTTTTGCAATAGATGACAAGGGTAAAACTATTTGGATAATCGAAAGTAAAGTGTTGCAAAAAGTGGGCTCCATATATGAAGATCAAATGCAACAAAAGAGCTTTTTCTTTCAACATAAAGATGATGAAAAATTTCAAAGAAGAATAGATTATATGAACAATAATTTCTCAAAAATTTTATCTTCTTTTGATATATCGATTTCTGAATATACAATTAAGCCTTATATGGTAACAAACAAACTTTTTATATCGCGATATAAAACAATAGATTTTCCTATTGTTACATTTGATGAATTTAATCGCATCTTAGAAGAATACAGTTCTTAATTTAATTTTGTGTTTTATTAAGTATCAAAAAGGATTAAATAGAACGTTTTTGAAAAACTTAATTTTATTAGTTTGCTATTCGGGAAACGTACGCAATAAACAGGTTGTATATGTGTTACGGGTACAAATCAATTTGCATTATAAAGCTATATCACTAATATATGTAATGATTTGCTATTTTGAAAAAGTAAGTATTCTTGATATGTTTTAGAAATAATATTTGAGTTAGTACTAAAATTTACTCGTTTGTCGTTTGCAGCGTTGTTTATGATATAGAATTATGATATAATAATCACATTAAGAATGACTAAGGAATCGAGGAAGAAGTATGAATAACAATCCACGATGCTTATATAATAACGGTTTTGATGAATTTATAAACGAAGATGCAAATGCAATATTAGGTGAGTTGTGTGACCGCTATCACGGTAACGCTTTGACCACAACGATTGAAGCGTGGAAGAATGAAATTACAATTATGCAAGACGTAATTTCGCAATTAGAAGATTATGACGGCAAAATTATATTTGAATATGACATACCACGATTAGGCAAGAGGGTTGATGTTGTTCTTCTCTTAAACGGAATCATTTTTTGTTTGGAATTTAAGAATGGTGAGAAAAATATTCTTGAAAATGATATTGACCAAGTGCTTGATTATGCTCTTGATTTGAAAAATTTTCATAAGCTGAGCGAAGATAAAATTATAGTTCCTGTATTGATTGCAACAGAGTATAAAAATCATATAGATATAATTCAAATGTCTATTTACGATGATAAGGTTGTCAATCCGTTAGTTACGGGCAAAACCGGATTATTAGATGTGCTTTCTAAAATACTTTTACGCTATCCAAACGAGTCAAAAGTTGATGATAATTGGATTATAAGTCCTTATGCACCAACGCCGACAATCATTGAAGCGGCAAGGTCTCTGTATGAAAATCATTCCGTCGAAAATATAACAAGGCATGAGGCGGATAAAGTTTCAACTGACAGAACAATATCATATATTCTCAAAGTAATAAACGATAGTAAAACAAACGGAGAAAAGAGCATTTGCTTTGTAACCGGTGTTCCGGGAGCAGGCAAAACACTTGTAGGCCTTGATGTAGCTATTAAACAAACTTATCAAGGACAAGATGTTCCTGTTGAAGATGAAGGTGCAGTGTACCTTTCCGGTAATGGGCCTTTGGTTGCAGTTTTAACCGAAGCTCTTGCACAGGATAATCGTAAAAAATGTATAGCGTCCGGTGAGAAAAAGAAGCTCACAGACTCCAGAAGAGAAGTTAGCAAGTCTATCCAAATGATTCATAGATACCGTGATAATATGCTTGCTAAAATAAAAAATCCTGTTGAGAATGGTGTCTTGGAAATTGATCCTGAAAAAGCAATTAAGTTGGAAAAATCCGGCTTTGGTGAAGTGGAGCATGTTGCAATATTTGACGAAGCACAACGCTCGTGGACACATAAAAGATTAGCAGATTATCTCAAACGAGGCGGTACTTATGGCAACAAATTAAAAGTGCCCAATTTCCCAATGTCAGAAGCGGAATTTTTGATTTGGTCATTAGATCAAAGAGAAGACTGGGCAACTATAGTTTGCTTAGTTGGCGGTGGTCAAGAAATAAATACCGGTGAAGCCGGCATCTCGGAATGGATTAACGCCTTAAATCATACTTTCCCTGATTGGAAGGTGTATATTTCACCAAAATTGACCGAAGCTGAATATGCAGAAGGTAAAGTAAACGAACTTTTAGAGAATAATAATCATGTTACATATTCAGATGATTTGCATCTTGGTGTATCTTTAAGATCTTTCAGGGCAGAAAAACTGTCCGCTTTTGTTCATTCCTTGTTGAGTTTTGAAGATAATGCGGCAGAATTGTATCAAGAAATCAAAGATAAATATCCGATTGTTTTAACACGAGATATTAAAAAAGCTAAAAGCTGGTTGCATCAAAAAGTAAGAGGTAGCGAGCGAACAGGTGTGTTAGTGACAAAAGAGTCAGCTCGTTTCAAACCACTTGGAATTCATATATTGCCTTCCGGCGATGAAAATGCAGTTCATTGGTTTTTGGATGATAAGGTGGATACCAGATCGTCAAATTATCTTGAGGATGCCGCAACGGAAATTCAAGTGCAAGGATTGGAATTAGATTATACGTGTTTGCTTTGGGATGCCGATATGCGATATGAAAATGGAAAGTGGCATTTTTACAAATTCAACGGCCATTCAAAATGGAATGAGCAAATCGCAGCAGATAGTGAAAATAAAAAAGAATTGCAAAAATATATGCTCAATGCTTATCGCGTTTTACTAACTCGTGCAAGGTCTGGTATGGTGATTTGCGTGCCGTATGGTAATGGCAATAAAACATCTACCGGCTTTTGGGAGGACAGCACACGTCTGCCGGAGTATTATAATGAAACTTATGAATATTTGAAAAGCTTGGGAATTGAAGAAATTTAACGGTTGTTCAAAATCCCAAATTTGCAAAGGTGGATTATGAAAATAACATACATTAACCACAGTGGATTTTTGGTTGAAACCGAGAACTGCTATTATATTTTTGATTATTACAAAGGCGAGATGCCGAGGCTTGACAAAAGCAAGGAAGTTGTCGTCTTTTGCAGTCACTTTCATCAAGATCATTTCAATCCGAAAATCTTTGAAATTCTTGATGATATGGGTGCGAATTATCAGGCTGTTTTGGCAAAGGACATCAGCAAAAAGAAGTATCCTGCCGGTGTAAAAATCACGACTTCTTATCACGATCAAACCTACATTCTTGACAACGGCACACAGGTTAGTACGCTTCTTTCAACCGACAGCGGTGTTGCTTTTATCGTCAAGACAATCGAGGGCGCAATTTACCACGCAGGTGATTTGAACGATTGGCATTGGGAGGGTGAGACGGAAGCCGATAACCGCCATATGACCTCCATGTACCGTGCAGAGATTGACAAAATCAAGGACACTCATTTTGATGCGGCATTCGTTCCCCTTGACCCAAGGCAGGAGGAACATTATGCCGACGGTATGCTTTATTTTTTGAAACATGTCGATTGCAACGCCGTTTTCCCTATGCATTATTGGAACGAGCCAAGTGTGATTGATCGGTTTACTACCGAATATCCGCAGTATAAATCACGAATAAAAAATACAGAATCAGCAAAAGGAGAAGAAATATGAGCTTTAGAATGATTCACGAAAACTATAATGTTTCCGATTTGGATAGGTCGATTAAGTTTTATGGTGATGCGCTTGATTTGCACGAGGTCAGACGAAAGACTACCGATGATTTTATTATCGTTTATTTGAGCAATGATTCAAGCGATTTTGAGCTTGAACTTACTTGGCTTAAAGAACATCCGCAACCGTACGATTTGGGTGAATGTGAATTTCATTTGGCATTTAAGGCAGACGATTTTGATTCGGCACATAAAAAGCACGAAGAAATGGGTTGTATCTGCTTTGAAAATCCTGAAATGGGTATCTATTTTATTGAGGACCCGGACGGCTATTGGCTCGAAATTTTACCGTAATTAAGTTACACTAAATAAAAAGAGTTGAGAAACAAATTTTCTCAACTCTTTTATGTTTATGCAAGCAGTTCGTTTAATTTTGAAACTATTTTTTCTTTTTCGCCGCTTCCTGTTGTGTTCAACCTCATTAGTGGTAAGTCATACTCTGCGAAAATGCCGTCTTTTAATATATCCCTTTGATAAGATTATACACAAGGTTTTAGGAATCATAATAAGAAACTTTGGAGTTTGAAGAGTGTCTTGAGAGTAGTTTTCCGAATAGAATCAAGAAAAACAAATAACTATAATTAACCTTACGGAGCCGTTCGAGTAACACCTCCGTTTTGTTTTGAGTTTTTCTTGCTTTTCCCTTATAAATCCGCAATAATCATTGATTTTAAACGTTCTGTGTGATATACTAAATTTGTACAATTGTAACTATCTGAAAGCGAGGAAAATCTAATGGATTCTAACATCGAGCGCTGGTACTCAATGAAAGAAATATGCGAATATCTTGGCGTCAGCCGTGATACCGTACTTGATTGGATAGAAAGAAGAAATATGCCCGCAGCAAAAATCGGACGCCTTTGGAAATTCAAAGTCAGCGAAATTGACGCTTGGATGAAATCCGGTATTGCATCGGATAAATAATCAAATTTCGGAGGTACAATATGGCACTTGAAAATAAATTAGGGCTTACCGATTCTGCCGAACTCGCACGAGAGGAAGAGCGAATCAGTAAAAAGAAAGCTGTTAATTTATTTGACTTTACCATTCTCAAGCTACTTTCTGACGGAACATATAAGACATTAGCCGCTATTCATAAATATCTTTTTGAAGATATTTATGACTTTGCCGGAGAAATTCGCACGGTAAATTTAGTTAAAGGTAATTTTCGCTTTGCACCGCTTATTTACTTGCAAGTGGCACTTGAAAACATCGACAAAATGCCGCAGTCAAATTTTGATGAGATAGTAGAAAAATATGTTGAGATGAACATTGCTCACCCATTCCGTGAAGGTAACGGTCGCAGTACTCGCATTTGGCTTGACCATATCTTGAAAACCGAAATCGGCAAAGTCGTAGACTGGAGCAAGGTAGATAAAGAGGACTACTTACTTGCAATGGAACGCAGTCCGATTAAAGATGTAGAGATTAAAGTGTTGCTAAAAGGTGCGCTTACCGACAAAATAAACAGCCGTGAAGTTTATATGAAAGGTATCAACCACAGTTACTATTATGAGGGATTTACAGCCTTTAAGGCTGAAGAATTATAAAAACATTTCCAATACTTTGACTGATTCGGGGGATGTAATCATTTGAAAACAGATACAATTGAAAAGATTGCGCTACAATTAATGGATAAAAACGACACAAAAGCTAAAGAAATTATCAACAGTGAATATCCGTTTGAGTATTCCAAGCGTTCAAAAAGAGGAATTACGGATAAAATAAAATTTAAGCAGTGCATAAAAGATGGGTTTATTGACAGATACAGTGGCGAACGATTGGTTAATCCGGGTATATTAAAAGTAATTTCTTATTACTGTCCTAATGAATTTCCGTACCAACAGCATTGGAAAATGGATGCCTGCCATATTGCATATTGGGAGCTAATTCCGTCAATTGACCACATTAAACCGATTGCTTTGGGCGGTGCCGACGGTGAAGAAAATTATGCAACAACATCAATGATGCATAACTCAATTAAAAACAATTGGACTTTAGAACAATTACAGTGGTCGCTTCATCCGCCGGGAAATATAAAAGAGTGGGATGGATTAACTAAATTATTTATATCTTTGGTTGAATCCGATAAACAATTATTAAATGATTCCTACATAAAAAAATGGTATCTTCTTTCTAAAAAAGAAGATTTATAAAATATCATTCTTGAAAAGAAGTGAGGTCAAAATATGCCGGATAAAAATTGGCAATTTGAACTTGAAGAATATATAAAACAAGGCGAACCCGGCAAAGCCGAAAAGAGCGAAGCGTGGCAAACAGCCATCGGTTTGCAGGCTGTTGACGGGCTGAATACTTCTGACTATTTGTTAGACACCGCCAAAGAGCATATCGAGGGTAAAATCACAATCGACGAGGCTCAAAAGCGTATTCATAGTTACTATGAGCAGCGTTCTGTACGCACCGAAACGGAAAATGAAACCAAAGAAGCGGACATTGTTTCGGCAAGAATTGCAAAGTTATTAGGAGAAAAAGCGTTTCAGTTTTCCCCAGCCGAGTGGCTTTCAATTCATCGAAGATTGTTCGAGGGCGTGTTCAGTCACGCAGGACAAGTCAGGCAGTACAATATCACAAAGAAAGAGTGGATACTGAACGGCGACACAGTCATCTATGCGGATTGGAACAGTATTAAGGAAACTTTGGACTATGATTTTTCCACCGAAAAACAGTTTTCTTATGAGGGCTTGTCGGTTGATGCGGCTGTAAAGCATTTAGCTAAATTTGCTTCGGATATTTGGCAAATTCACCCGTTCAGCGAGGGGAACACCCGTGCAACTGCCGTGTTTATGATAAAATATATGAAAACATTCGGCTTTAGCGTAAACAACGACGCATTCGAAAAATATTCTTGGTATTTCCGTAATGCATTGGTTCGTGCTAATTACAACAACCTGCAAAAAGGCATCCATTCCACGACTAAGTTTTTGGAAATGTTCTTTTCAAATCTCTTGTTAGATACGCATTACGAACTGAAAAACAGATATATGCACATTGATTATGTGGAGAACAATTCCCAAAGTATCAGCCCAAAAGTTCCAAAGTATCAATTTGATACTTTAGACTGTACTTTAGAAGAACTTGCGGTTTTAGAATTGGTTGCAAAGAACTCGACAATAAAACAGCAAGAACTTGTAGAAGCAACCGGAAAATCGATTGCAACCATCAAGCGAATTATGAAATCCCTGCAAGATAAAAACTATATCCGCCGTGAAAACGGCAAGAGATACGGTAAGTGGGAAGTTTTAGTTTGAGATATAAGGATTGAGGTATTAATTATGAACTTAAAAGCACTATCTTCGGAAGGTAAAATAGCATATTTAATTAAGCCGATATTAAAAGTGTTACAAGAAGCCGGCGGTCAATTAGAGCGCTCCGAAATAAAGGAACGCATTTCCGACTTGGATGACCAGATTGCAGAATATGCCGAGACAGAAAAGAAATCGAAGAAAACGGGTAATGTATATAAAGAATTTAATTTCAAATTCAATTTTGCTATAAAAGATTTGTATTTTGCTGAATTATTAACATTTACAAACTCTTCTCCGATTACCTTGACCGAAAAAGGATTATATCTTGATATTGACAGCTTGAATGTTGAAAAAGATATTATCGAAGTTTCGGCAAAATATTGGAACGAATTAAGCGAAAAGAACAGAAAAAACAAAGAATCCGATTCAACAGAAAACGAGGAAGAACCGGAAGCGGAAGAAAAAATAAAGGACGATTTTAAGGAAAAACTTCTTGTCTCCATTTCTAAAATGTCACCTAAAAAATTCGAGGCTTTTTCAAGAGCTTTGCTTAATCGTATGGGTGTTGAATTTACCGAAAAAGGTGTTCAAATCAGCAACGACGGCGGAATAGACGGTTACGGCTACCATACAGATGCAAACGATTTCAGAACAACCAGAGTTGTCATTCAATGCAAGAGATATAATGTTGCTCCGGTAAGAGAGCCCGAAATTAATCAATTTTTAGGTGCAATGAATAAGTATCAAGCCGATTACGGAGTGTTTATCACAAACGGAAGATTTACAAATTCCGCAAGACAGGCGGCACGCGAAGGCTCACCCATTACATTGATTGATGGCAATGAATTAGTAAGACTGGTTATTAGATATGAACTGTACATTACACCTGTTAAAACATATGTGCTAGATGAGTTTTATAATACGGAGGAATAGTTTTGAGCGTACTTTCATTTATCGAAAAGCAAACGATTTGCCGATTGTTTGGAATAAGTAATGGATGGTACAAAAAATCAAGCTTGGGATATTTTTTTATGTCAGTCAATGGAGTACATTCTATTATAAAAACGCAGAAAACGATGTGTACGCATTAGCCTCGGATGACAACACCTTGAAAATGATAGTGGCAAACAGTATACCCGATGGACAAAGCCGTGTGCTTATAGATTATCTTTTTAATACCCCCTCTCAACAAAAAGCAATTGATGATTTTTATGAAGAAAAATTAGGAATTAACCGACGAAAGCCATTTGAAAAGAATGAGCACGAAAAAGGGCTTAACATTGTAAAAACAGTGCTAAAGCAACAGCTAATGGAGTTACAGAAAATAGTAAATTGGAGTGTAAATACATAATGGATTGGAATTTGTTTTGGACTGCTTTTGGAGCGATAGGCGGAACTTTAGGTGCTCTAGCAACATTTATTGCGGTTATTGTTGCATTATGGCAAACTAAATTTAGCTATAAGAAAAAATTACAGTTATCATTTTCTGATAATATAACCATTGTACCGGAAAACGGAAATAAGTTTTATCATTATGTAGGTGTTACCATTACAAACATAGGAAATCGAGACGTTGTGATTCAAAACTGGGGATTTGAACTTGATGATGGATCACAAATGCTAATTGTTCCTGACACTTCGCCGCTCGGACGAGTATTGCAAGTAAAACTGCCGTACAGATTGCAGATTGAAGAAGGCACTACATTGTATTATGAGAAAACTTTATTTCATAACGCCATTTCAGAGTGCATCGAAAAGGGAAAGTTGAAAGAAAATGAAAAGATTAAATTTTATGTTTCAGATAGCACGACTAAAAAACATTATGTGATAACGAACAAAATAGCAAGAGATTTGTTAAAAGATACTGCATCTAAGAATAAGGAAAATTAAATATGATGGGTTTTTAGTGTGTTTCCCTAACGAGCAAAAAGAAAGGCACAATCAGCAGATTTTTCTTCTGTCGGCTGTGCCTTTTACTTAGTGAAAATTAATTTACTGTTTATAAATTCGGTAGCTCTATTACGGATATTATTCATTCTCTGCACCCATTTCATTTGGTCGGTTGCTTTTAGTTGCTCCGTGACACCTTCTTTTTTGGCGAGTTCATTTACCAGCCGGAGAAAGAGTTGTTGGACTTGTTCTTCGGTATCGGCAAGGTGAGAGTGAAGTTTGCCGGAAGTGAGCAGATTATAATACAAAACTTTGCGGTGGTGCTTTAAATAGTTTAATCTGCGTTGTCACCACACTCTGATATAACCAGTTTATTCTTCCGCCAGTAAAATTAGATTATGCAAAAGAAATCTTGTCATCATTCTTTGAAAATTCAAGAAGATAATAAATATTCCGATTAAAAAATGAGCCGAGAGGGGATACCTCTTGGCTCATTTTTGTAAACACACAACACTTATTTAAATTTTGATGATTATTTTATACTTTATTGAATTGGCTTTTTATTGAAAAATGCTTGAACCCCTTGAAAACAGTGGGTTTTTATCATTAGTCTCAATCATTATATGATTATGATACATAGGTGCTTACGAGGGCTGTTTTTCCCTAAACAGCTATGCAAAATTCGTATGTAATCGGCTGAAGTTGGTTGCCTTTAGCCCAATTTGTACGCTGAAATTGCACAGTTCGTACAGGACACATTACATTAACCATCTGGCCGCCGACAGAACCGGCTTGCTTTGAAGTAAGGTCGCCGTTGTAGCCCTGCTTGAGATTTACACCAACCTCTGAAGCAGCTTCCATCTTAAATCTGTTAAGAGCCTCTTTAGCTTCAGGAACTGTATTCTTTGCCATTGTAAAAACACCTCTCTTATCAAAAATTCGCAAAGCGTGCTGATATTTTGAATAAAATTTTCTTCAAAATATTTATCACATAATATCAAATCGCTCTTGCAAGTATAGTTTATGAAAAGTATGCGCTTTTACAATTGAAAAATTTTTACAATTAAGATATGTTCAAATTAAAAACATTTTTTCGCAAATTTCTTTACCGCTGGCAGTTTTAAATATTTTGTCATAAGCGTTTTGCACAGCCGATTTCGGAAGGCTTTCCTCAAACATATTAACAAGAAAGTCTGCTTCAACAAGTATTTGCCAATCTATGCTGTCTATATTGTCGTATGTGTGGTGATGAGCTATTAAGTATTGCACTCTCTGTGATGTTTCAATATTAAATCCTAATTTAGCAAGAAGATTTTCAGCCAATTTCGGACCTTCTTTTTCCTGCAATTTGCCGCTGCAATTGCCGTATTTTTTTTCGCAGGTGTGGATTCCTATGTCGTGAGTGAGGGCAGCGGCTTCGATTATAAATAAAGTTTTATCATCAACCTTTTCATTTTCTGCTATCAGCTTTGCGTAGCTGTGAACTTTGCAAAAATGCTGAATCCTTTTTGAATCTCCGCTGTATAAATCTATCATTGCCAAGTGTAGTTTGTTAATCATTTTTCTGCCTCTGTTTTGTTATCCTATTGTGATTTTTAATTTATGAATAATTTAAAGTTTGCTTTTATTATTTATGATTATTTTTCTATATCGTACTATATCATAGGCAAATAGTCAACGAAAATGCAATTGTTCTTTATGCAGTGTGCCACTTTTGATTTTATTATTGCATAAGTGCTTTGACTTTATGAATGAACGGTTAATTTTGCTCGGTATGAATTGTTTTTTTCAGTGAAAAAGTTATAATGATAACAACAAGGTTTGCCTGACTATGAACGGAAAATATTACGGCGGGGAAATGATGATGTGCCGCTTATAACGAACGTGAAAAAATAAAATGTAAAGGAAGTCTTGAAAATTGAAAAATTATAAATATTCAATAATAGTGAGTAGCCTGACAGGCAATACAAAAATGCTTTCCGATGCGATTTATGACGTATTACCAAAAGAAAATTGCGACTTTTATGGCAATGTAAAAACACAGATACCTCAATCCGAAATGCTTTATATCGGTTTTTGGACGGACAAGGGAACTGCCGACTGTGATACGTTGAAACTTTTGCAAAGCCTGAAAAACAGAAAAGTATTTTTGTTTGGTACAGCAGGATTTGGCGGAAGCGATGAGTATTTCAAAAAAATTTTAAGTCGGGTTAAGCAGTCTTTAGATTTGAGCAATGTTGTTGTGGGGGAATATATGTGCCAAGGCAAAATGCCTCAATCCGTACGAGAACGCTATGTTAAGATGAAAGAGCTAACCAATGCGCCTGCTAATCTTGATATGTTGATTGATAATTTTGACAGCGCATTATCTCACCCTGACGAAAAGGATATAATTAAACTTAAAAATGCTGTTATTTCGCTTTAAACAAGCAGGAGAGGGGAGAACGGTATATGAAATTTGTGCTTGAATTGTCTTGGCTTTGGAAATCAATTTCAATAATTATTTTGGTTATAGCATTCTGTGAAATTTGCGCTTTATTGATTTGCAAGCTGATGAAACGAAAATTCAGTAAAAAAACAGCAATTATTATTGCTGTCGTTGCCACCGTCGCAACCGGTTTGGCAATTGTTTTGCTTTCACAAACGCCGAGTTTGATAAATTCAAATTTATTGTGTATATAAAAAGCTGTCTCGCAGTTGAAGCGAGACAGCTTTAGTTTTAGCCATTTGGTTAAAGTAATAATGTTTTGTTTTGTTCAACCATAGGAAATATTATTGATTTAAGGATAAATAATCCGTTTTCTTGCGCTTTTCTGTAATAATTATTAAAACTGCAAAAGCGATAACACCGGCTGTGCTGATATATGCCCCTTCTTTTAAGTAAGGAGTATGATATTGAAGCTCTATTGTGTGTTTTCCTTTGTCTAAAGCAAGTGCGCTAAATGCCGTGTCAGCTTGCAAAAGCTCAGCTTTTTTGCCGTCAACCGTAGCGCTCCAACCCTTGCTGTAAGGAATGGAAATGCAGAGCATTTTTGCTTTTTGCAAATCAATTGTGCCGGTTATTTTGTTTTTACCAATTTTGACATTTTGCATCGTGTCTGCTTTTAAGTCTGCAATCTGTTGCGATGCTTGGTCTATAGGCTGTTCAAGAACCTCGATGTCGGATAAGTCGTAAATTCCCGGTTGATCAAAGGTTATTTTAATACTGTTTTTCGCATTTTCGGTATAGCCAAGCCCAACAAGATATGTTTTAGCGCCCGTGTAACGCACGTAAGAAGATGAATAGCAGGTGACAAAATCGGTTTTGTATTTCTTGCCGTCATCGGTTTGATAGGAAAAACGCATTTTCATTTTAGACGGCAAAGTATGTTTTGATGTGCTTTTACCTATTTGCTTTTGGTCTAAATTACTCTTGCCATCATCAATATTGCTGTAGTTATTAAATGTATAACGCAAATATGTTTCCTGATTTTTTTCACCTGAAAATTTAATGTTTATACTGCTTTTGGTATTGTAAACATACACTTTTTCTCCCTCGACGGCAGTATTTTTATTGCACGTAACGGTATAAGGAACACTTTTGTATGTAAATGTCGGTGTGACCGTGTTCATACCGCTTGGAACATTGTCAAGCACAACGCCTTGAATTAACGCTTGCTGCTTTTCTAATGATGAAAGCTTGTCATAATCAGATTTTTTGATAACGTTATTTGTTGTGTAACCGAACGGTAATGCGTTCTTATTTTGATAAACTTTTCTTTTTAACTTTTCAAAACCGTAGGGAATCGAAGTTTTCTTGTTTTTAACATAATATTTAACGTTTGTAACGGCATTCATTGCGACTGAATCGTTAAATCCTCTGAACATATATGCCGCATTGGCAGGCTGTTCTGTTTCGCTAACAAACTCGGCTAAATTTTTGTTTTCCATACTCCAATAAAACGAAGTGCCGTTCATACCGACGTAAGTGCTTTCGTTGTAATGTATTTTTCCGCCGCTGTAGCGATAGAATGTATCGTCGCCTTTTGCCGCCTTTTTTACCTTGCTCGCCGCAGAACGCTTAATCTTATTATTGACGGCACCGTAACTTACATAGCTTGCAATATGGTTATTGCCGTGACTGCTGAAAAAATAAGCCGAATTGCCTGCAAATGAGGCAAATACAAGGATTACTGCTAAAACGGGAGCAATAAGCTTCTTTGCCGATTTTGTGCCAATCATACAAACTATTACTATTAACAGCGCTGTTATGAGAGAAAAAATAATGTTGTGATTTATTTCATTCATCATCAATAAGGCGGCTAGGGAATATACTGCGATTGCTATGATTATACCTAAGCCTTTGCGAATATCTATTTTGCAAAGGTCTTTCCATGTTACTGCAACAATATATGCAATAATCATCCCGTAAGCCCAAACCCAGCGGTTAGCCATATATGAAAATCCGTTAAAAGCCCAGCCGAATGCCGGGATAAGAAGCATAGCCGTAGCGCCTAAAAATATTAATCTTAATGGGCGCCAACTTTTGTTTTTAGTAAAGAATAAAACGCAAACGGCAGGAAGCGCAACAGCGTTATATCCAAGATGCGTAAGATATCCCAGCTTTGTTTGACAGGTAATCATAGAAGCTAAGAAACTGCGATAATAATCCATACTGTATATCCAGGTATGAACATAACTCTCAGACGAACGGCCGTCGCCGATATAGGCTAATATTACAGGTATAAGTATAATTGCACTTAAAATCACACCTAAAATTGCACTGCCTGCGATTTTAAAGAAAACTCCAAAAGCCTCTTTTGCACGATGACGATATCTGCAAACAAGCAAAAATAGTGTATAAATTGCGGTAAATAAAGCTAACATATAGAAAAAGTAAAAGTTACTTATAGCTGCTAAAAATACCGTAACAATAAAAAGATACGGCCTTTTGCCTGCCGCAATTTGCTCTACACCGAGAAGCAGCAACGGCAAAAATATCATAGGAAGAGCAAAAAACGGGTGATGAGACACTATGAACATTCCAAATAAGGTGAACACATAAACAAGCGAGCCTACCGTTATGCTTGAAACGTGATTTTGTTTTTTAATAAAACAGAATGCACCGAAGCTAAGCCCCGCAAGATATAAACGAAACAGAGATAAAAAACTGTAAAGATATGCCGCATATTTGGCAGGACAGGCAATGCTTAATAAATCAAGCGGGTCGCCGATAGCATAAAAGTGAAGTGTGGTTAATATATCGCTTCCGAGTCCTATTGAAAAATCCCATTGCGGCAACACAAATTTATGAGTTTCAAACAGCGTTTCTAAAATTTCACGTCCGTATTTGCCGAAATATACAAAAGCGGCAAAGTGCTGCCTCCAGCCGTCGCTGTTAATAATTAATGTCTTTTTATTTATTATAAACCAAAAGTAACATAAAGCAGCACAAACTAAAAAAGCTGCACTGTAAAGTAAAAAGAATTTTTTGCCGTTTTTAATCGGCTTTTTTAAAATTGATGTTTTATCGCTCATAATGTATTCCTTTTTAAGGCAATTTATTGAAATATTGTTCTAATATAATTTTTTGCATAGTAATTATATCATATAGTAAATAGCATTACAATAAAAATTATATGCACATTTGTGAAAAAAGTCCTATATAAGCACGAGCGTCGGAGTTATCAATAATCTAATCTTTTTTTGGAATGATTATGAAAGAAATTTTAATTAATGTTGACTGTTTTTTATTGACATGTAAATATAAATATGCTAATCTTAATAATGACAATGGGGTCTGCAAGGCAGACCCCTGCTTTGATATATGGAGGTATTCATAATGAAAAACTTAGGCTATTATAACGGTAAGTATGACGAGATTGAAAAAATGCAAATTCCGATGCTTGACAGAGTTTGTTGGTTTGGTGACGGTGTTTATGATGCAACATGTGCTCATAATCATATTGTTTTTGATATGGATGCGCACCTTACAAGATTTTACAATTCCGCAAAACTTCTCGGTATGAACATACCGATAGAGCGTGACGAGCTTGACAAATTGCTCAGAGAGCTTGTTAAAAAGGTCGATGACGGCGACCAATTTGTTTATATGCAGGTTACTCGTGGAAATGGGCTTCGTGGTCACATTTATCCTGAAAATATGCAGGGCAATTTGTGGATTACACTTACGCCTTGCCACGTTGCGGATACATATAAGCCGATTGATGTTATTACGTATGAGGACAAAAGATTTTATTATTGCAATTGCAAAACACTTAATCTTATTCCGTCTTGCCTTGCCGCTACCGCTGCTGACAGAGCAGGTTGCCAAGAAGCAATTTTCCATAGAGGAAATATTGTTACGGAGTGCGCACACTCTAATGTTTCTATTTTTAAGGACGGTAAGGTTATTACTCACCAGCTTGACGATATGGTTCTTCCGGGAACAGCAAGGATAAGGCTTCTTGCTTTTGCGAAAAAGCTTGGATACGATGTTGAAGAAAGAGATTACACTCTTGATGAATTAATGTCGGCAGATGAAATTGTTGTTCATTCAACAGGTTCTTTCTGCATTCCGGTTAAAACTGTTGACGGCAAAAAAGTAGGCGGAAAAGCTCCTGAAATGTTGAAAACAATTCAAGACGCTTTAGTTAAAGATTTTGAGGAGCAGTGCAAATAATAATGAATAAAACCGAGCTTACCAAACTTAATGTCGGATACAATCTTGATTGGCTTATGAACCTTGACCCGAGAGGTTACGGCGTTTGCAGAATTCTCTACGACGGGGCAATCAAATATACAGGAAAGCCTTTGTCGCTCAATGGGGCAGAGGGACTTGTGAAGAATATTAAAAAGGGTGAAAAGGTGTTTATTTTAACGGGATTTATTCTTCTCCCTTGGAATGAGGCTGAGACTGACGGAATTATCTCATCTACCGTTTTTGCCAGATTTGTTATAAGGGCATTTGGCGCAAAGCCTGTTATGTTAGTGCCTGAGCAATGCGAAAAAGCCATTAAGGCTATGAGCGAGGTTTTAGGTGTAGATATTACTTATGATATTGACAATATACCAGATAACACCATTTGCATTGTTTCATTTACTAAGGATAAGAACAGGGAAGAGGAACAAACGCAAGAAATACTTTCTCACGGCTTGCCGTGCGCTGTTATTTCTAATGAAGCACCCGGCAGAAACAAAAACGGATATTATCATAATGCAGTAGGTGTAAACACAACCGATATTGAGGCAAAATATGATGTTCTTTTTAGGGAATGTCAAAGCAGAGGTATTTATAATCTTTCTATCGGTGACCTTGGCAATGAACTTGGTATGGGCACTATTGAAAAACATATAAGAAAATATATTCCTTATGCTGAAAAAGGCGGTTGCAAGGCAGGAACAGGCTTTGGTATTTTGGCAGATACGGCTGCCGACAACATTATTACAGCAACTGTAAGTGACTGGGGTATGAATGCTCTTATGGCATGCACGGCATTTCTTTTGAATGATTTAGACCTTTTTCATACCGAGAAAGAGGAAGCGGCAGTTATGGATGCTGCGGCAAAAGCGGGTATGCTTGATATGTACGGAGAAGCAAGACCTTACATTGACGGAATTGGCAAAAATATTGTTTTGCCGATTATTTCACTTATGCGTGGGCTTATTGAATATCCTCACACGGTTGAGGACAAAACTGATAAATGGTTTGAAACAACAATTAAAAAAGGATATTTTAAATGATTTATTCATTTTTGCAAAACGGCGACAGCGCTGTTACCGTGCAATTTAAAAATGAAATAAGCGAAGAGGTTAACCGTCAGGTTACCGGTCTTTGCAACAGAATAGAAGCAAAGCATATTGACGGAATTGTTGAACTTGTGCCGACGTTTGCTTCGTTAACTGTTTTTTACGACTGCACAATCATCAACTCAAAGAAACTAAAAAAGAAAGTTGAAGCGCTTATAAACGGCAAAGAGTGCGACGTAAAAAGCACGGCTAAGGTTTGGAATATACCTGTGTGCTACGACGACGAGTTTGCTTTGGATATGAAAAATGTGTGCAGCCATACAGCTCTTGAAAAAGAAGAGGTTATCAAGCTTCACACATCAAAGCCTTACTTAATTTATATGTTGGGATTTTTACCCGGATTTGCCTATCTCGGCGGTATGGACGAAAGACTTTTTACTCCGAGATTAAAAACACCGAGACTTGAAATTTTTGAAGGGGCTGTAGGAATCGGCGGAGAGCAAACAGGGATTTATCCTATTGCGTCACCGGGTGGCTGGCAATTGATTGGAAAAACGCCCGTAAAAGTTTTTGACAAATCAAAAAAGTCGCCTATATTGTATAAAGCCGGCGATTATATCAAATTTTTCAGCATAGATAAGGCAGAGTATCTTGAAATAGAAAAACAGGTAGCAAACGGCACTTACACTCCTTCAGTCAGCGAGGTTGAATTATGATAGAAATTATTTCTGCAGGTATGCTTTCAACCATTCAAGACTTAGGCAGATTCAAAGTGATGAAAAACGGCTTTACTCAAAGCGGTGTAATGGATGCCTATTCAACAAAAATTGCAAACAAACTTTGCAAAAACGATGTTAACGCACCTGTTATTGAAATGACAATGCTCGGAATAACGGCTAAGTTTACGGATGAGCATATTTTTGCAATTTCAGGCGGAATTTTTGATATTTCGCTTAATAACAAGCCTATCAAAACAAATAAAGCGTACGTTGCAAAAAAAGGCGATATTTTAAGCATTAAGGGCGTTAAGCAAGGATTAAGGTGCTATCTTGCGGTTGCGGGAGGCTTTGATGTTCCTTTATTTATGGGCAGTGCCTCAACAAATCTTAAAATAAATGTAGGCGGCTTTGAAGGAAGAAAGCTTAAAGCAGGCGATATTCTTAAAATCGGCAAAGCAGGCAAAATTAAAAATATCGAAAAGCGAGAACTTTCGGAAAATACTTATGATAAAATAATAAAAGCAAGGGTAGTATTAGGTCCGCAGGACGATATGTTTTGCGAAAATGATTTAGCACTGTTTTCAAAGCAACAGTACACCGTTACCTCTGACATTGACAGAATGGGTATAAGGCTTTGGGGAATTGCTTTGCGTGGCAAAGAAAAATTAGAAATAATTTCAGATGCAATTACCTTTGGCTCAATACAAATTACTAATTCGGGTATGCCGATTGTGCTTATGGCAGACCACCAAACAACAGGTGGATATGCAAAAATAGCAACAGTAATAAGTGCCGATTTGCCAAAGCTTGCACAGGCAAAACCGGGGGACAAAATCATCTTTGAGATTGTTGACGTTAATACTGCCGAAAAAATAGCAATTAAGCAAAAAAAGTATATTGATAAATTATTTTAGGAGTGCCTATGGATTATTCAAATATGTTGCCGCAGGAAGTAAAAAAACTTATCAGAAACGGCAAAATAAATTGCCAAACATCAGGTATGTGCAACGGCTATGCTCAGGCTAATCTTTGCATTTTGCCAAAGGATTATGCGTTTGACTTTTTACTGTTTTGTGTTAGAAATCCAAAGCCGTGCCCGATTTTGGAGGTCGGCGATATCGGCTCAAAGCGTTTTAAAACAATGGCGAGTGAGGGCGATGTATGTAAGGATTTTCCAAAATACAGAATTTGGAAAAACGGTATTCTCGAAAAAGAAGTTGCCGATATAACCGATTATTGGCGTGATGATTTTGTGTATTTTCTTATCGGTTGTTCTTTTAGCTTTGAAAGTGAATTATTAGAAGCTGACGTTCCTGTCAGGCATATTGAGGAAAACAAAAATGTGCCTATGTTTAATACGAATATCAAACTTCAACCGTCAGGTAAATTTCACGGGAATATGGTTGTATCAATGCGACCTATTCCAAACGATTTAGTTGTAAAAGCGGTTAATGTTACCGCCTCTATGCCAAGAGTTCACGGTGCGCCGATACAAATAGGCAATCCAGAAGCTATAGGCATAAAGGATGTTACGAAGCCTGATTACGGCGACAGCGTAACAATAAACGAAGGGGAAGTGCCGGTGTTTTGGGCTTGCGGCGTTACACCGCAAAACGCAGTGATGCAAACAAAGCCTGAAATTGCCATAACACATTCACCGGGTCATATGTTTATAACCGATATAAAAAATGTTGACTTAAAATATTAGGTGATTATATGTATAAAATCAATTTGAATTGTGATTTAGGTGAGGGCGCTGCCTATGACGAACAAATTATTCCTTTGATTAACAGCGCTAATATTGCTTGCGGTTTTCACGCAGGTAATCACGATATGATGGAAGCTACTGCAAAGCTTTGTATTGATAATAATGTTGATATCGGTGCACATCCCGGTTATCCCGACAAGGAAAATTTCGGCAGAACAAATCTTGATGTAACTCCTAAACAGGTTTATGATTACACATTGGTTCAATTAGAGGCTTTAGGTAACGTCGTTGGAAGCACGGGCAAAATAGTTCATATTAAACCGCACGGTGCAATGTATAATCAAGCGGCAAAAAATAAAGAACTGGCAGACGCAATAGTTGATGCAATTATTGATTACGATAAAGATTTAATTTTAATGGCGCTTTCAGGCTCTCAAATGATTAAGTCGGCGAAAGAAAAGAAAATTAGATATGCAAGCGAGGTTTTTGCTGACAGAGCATACGAGGCGGACGGCTCGCTTAGAGCAAGGTCACTTGAAAACTCGATGATAACAGACGAGGATTTGGCTGTTGAAAGGGTTATTAAAATGGTGCAAACAGGAAAAGTTGTTGCCTACACGGGCGAGGAAATTAATATTGAGGCACACTCTGTTTGTGTTCACGGCGACAGCGAAAAAGCGCTTGTATTTGTCAAAAAGCTAAACGAGGCTTTTAGAAAAAATAATATAGAAACAGTAAGTTTAATCGAGGCGATAAAATAATGGACCATCGTACTTATTTAAAGATTGATTTGAATAAGCTTGAACATAATTATAACAGCGTACGCAATAAACTTCCAAGCGGCGTTAAGCTGCTCGGCGTAATTAAAGCTAATGCATACGGTAACGGCGCTGTTGAGATAGGCAAATTTCTTGATGATAAGTGTGACTTTTTCGGAGTTGCATGCATTGAAGAAGCTATTGAACTTAAAAAAGCGGGAATCAAAACACCGATATTGATTTTGGGAAGGGTATTTCCGTTTGATGTTGAAAAGGCTGTTAAATATGATATACGAATACCTATTTTTTCGTATGATGACGCAGTTATACTTTCAAACGAAGCAGTAAAGCAAAATAAAAATATGCCTTATCATTTTTGTATTGATACGGGAATGAGCAGAATAGGATTTCAAATCAACGAGGAAAGTGCTGATATTTGCAAGCGCATAACCGAGTTGCCTAACATTTTTGCAGAAGGTATGTTCTCTCATTTTGCAACCAGTGATGAAGCTGATTTGTCAAAAGCTGTTGAGCAACGAAACAAGTATAAACGATTTTGCAAGATGTTAAGTGACAGAAAGATTGAAATACCTATTAAGCATCTGAACAACAGTGCCGGTATTATGAATTTTGACGAATATTTTGATATGTGCAGAATGGGTATTGTTACGTACGGTCTTTATCCGTCGGAGGAGGTTGATAAAAGCCTTCTTGATATTGAGCCGATAATGAGCTGGTACACAAAGATTTCTCATATTAAAGAGCTTGAACCCAAAAGGGAAATTTCATACGGCGGTACATTTATAACTGAGAAAACAACTAAAGTCGCAACAATTCCTATCGGCTATGCCGATGCTTTCCCTCGCTGTCTTTCTAACAAAGGCAAGGTTATTATTAACGGCAAATATGCAAAAATTCTCGGCAGAGTTTGTATGGACCAATTTATGGTGGATGTCAGCGATATTGATTGTAATATAAACGATGAAGTTGTTATAGTCGGCACTCAAAACGGCGCTCACATTTCCATAGAAGAATTGTCAGACAGCGCATACTCTTTCAATTACGAACTCCCTTGCAGAATACCTGCTCGTGTTAACAGAGTTTATGTTTATAATGATGAAGTAGTTGAGGATGTAGGGCTTGTATAGCGAAAAATTGCATTGCTCTCATATTATTAACTTTACTTTGCTAAATAAAAAGGCTCCTGTTGGGGCGCACTACATAAAGAAGAATGTGGTTTAAACTTTCTGAGTTTTGCCCATTGCACTATTAAAAAATCCTGCTAATACGCAAGTATTAACAGGATTTTTTTAATCATAGCTATTATTTCCTTTGTTTTATATTGGATATTCTTTGTTTATTACTAATAAAAATGCAGACACGAAAAAACCTATGGTAATAGGGTTAATTATTTGGAAAATATAGTCTATAATAATAACAATTTTGTTGTATTTGTTTTTATGTAACATAACAAAATTAAATATTATAAAAAATATTGGAAATAAAAACAAATATACATCAAGAATTTTTGAAATGGAAAATGAAATTGTTAACATACTTGTAATAACTGAAATTATATTACTTTCTGTTAATATAGTTATATCTGTACGTTCTATCAAATATATAATTATCGATAATAAATGAAAAAGTAAAAGTGCAACAGAGAGATATATAGCAATTTTCTTTTGTGTATTAAACGAGTTGATATAGTCTTTAATGTTGTATTGATTTTTTTTATTCATCCTATTGCTTTGCCCTTTTCTTTTTCTATTGTTGCATAATCAATCCCGTATGACTGATAAAAAATTCCTTTTTGCTTTTTGACTGTAAAACGTTCAAATTCCATTTCTTTTTCAAATATCACCAAATTGATTTTAACATTTGCATTTTTAGAAAGTAATTTTGATTGCAATTCGTTTTTTAATTCTTTATAATTTTTGTTACCATTTCCTGCAGAGTTTCTATAGTAATCGCAATTATTTGTTAGATAATAAATAGTTATGGTTCTTGAATAATCAGAATCTTTATTTAAGATTAGTTTTTCTATTGAAGTTTCAGTAATTAGTTTGTTAGTATTTGTCGGTAAATTTTTGAGCGTTGAATCATACAGTAATTCTGTACTGATTTCCATACCAAGAATATTTTTATCAATATTTTCTTTTAGATATATTGCTGCATATTTGCTAATATCTTCAAGTTGATAATTATCATAAATTTTATCTCCGATTTTCTGCACTTGAAAACTTCTATCATTATAAATGATATTCCATGTTTCATTAGTAAAATAGAATTCAAACAAATTTGATGAATGTGAACTATTATTAACCAACTTTCGAGGGTAATACTTTTTTATTTTATAATCTTGCGCACTAGTATTGTATTTTTCAACTAAGTATTCAACCGCCTCGCCTCTGTGGTATTGAACATAAATAATATGCGCAATACCAAATATCAAAAAAGCCGCAAATATTATTGTTAATATTCGTAAAATAATTTTTTTGCCCTTTTTCATATCATTTAATCCATTTCGTTATATTCTGATAACCAATAAATGAACTTACTCCTTTCTTTAGATATTTTGGATGTATCTGTTCCAATAACATATTGAATGTGTGAATTTGGCAGTTTTTGTTTAATCCTATTAAGTAAGTTACTTTTATCTGTTTGTGACAGCGTATCAAAATAAGTGCTTTCAACCATTAAAACTACATCATAATAAGTATAATCATCAATTGAACTATAAGTGTTTTTATCGTTTAGAAAATCTTTTATATTGTTTTCGTTAATTGTAATGTTACCGGCTATTCGGGCTTGATAATTTATAATATTTGCTGAACTTAATTTAATTCCCACAATATTGTTATCTATATTTTGTTTAAACCATTCGGTAGCTACACTTTCTATTTCATCCAGTTGGTAATCATCATAATATTTACCGTCAATCCTATTAACAAAAAAAGATTTATCGTTATATTCAAGTTCCCACTTATAGGGTGACCAATACGTATTAAGCGGCAAAAAAGAGGTGTCGTTTCCGAACTTTTTCATTTCATAATCCAAAACAGTTATTTGATTATATGACATGTTATATTTATCTTGTAAATAGTTAATTGCACCTTTAGTCATAACTGTTTTTATGGCAAAATATCCACCAAATATAAAACCGAATACAAGAATAAAAACTATAAGAATAATTGTAATTGCTTTCTTTTTCTTTTTCATATTACAATACCCCCTATATTACTACTATATCACAAAATTAATTAGAATAAAAGTACAAAGCGAATATCGTTAAAAGAGGCTTGCTCCAAATGTTAGGGCAAACCTCTTTTTAGGTTATGTCTCTATTTTTTACTCATTTCAATTCGTGTTACGATTTTGATTTGAGCGATGTCTCTCAAAAGTCTCAGTCATAAATGCCCTAAATCGCACTAAAATGACTTTGGAATTTTGAAATTTGCCGTCTCTTAGAATCTCTCAAAGACTCTCACGATATTTTGAAGCAAAGAAAAAATGCCCGAATACCGCCGTAAAAAGCAGTATTCGGGCATAAAAATAGGCTGAAAGTAAAACTTCCAGCCTTGTGGCAGATTATATCAACCTGTCAAGTCACGGTAGTATTTGCTTTGCAAATCTCCACCTTAAAGACTTGACAGAACGATGTTACGGGTTTAATTGCATTATAAACCCGTAATAAGAACATCACCCATTTACAAAATCACAGATTTTGAATGGGTCCCGATAACCTTGTTACTCGCTTTGCTCGTAATAAGTATTCTTCGAATCCTTAATTTCTTTTTGTAAAAGAAAAACGAGATACTCGCTTGAGTATCTCGTTCCTCTTTGGCAGAGGTATAAGGATTCGAACCTTAAATGACGGAGTCAGAGGCTCGCAATCTTTTTTCAAAACTGCCTATTTAAGCCATTTTTCAGACTTTGCGTCTCTCAAAAATCTCTCAGGATTTTATTTTTGCTCAGCACGGCAAATTCGTATGAGGAATTGCGAACCTTACACTGAGGTGTCGAAAGAAGTTCTAAATCCACATTATCTTTTACAGTAGGGTAGTGCACCGTTTGGTGACGAAGAATATAAAAGCTCTTCATTTAATTTCACAAACAAAGTGTCATATATGGCGGCAAATAAATACCTAACTTAAACATAATAAGCCTCTCCTTTAATTACACTCCTATTTGTTTTCAAACCAAATATCCATTTTGCTTGACTGAGCTTGTCTTTTGTATTCTGTTTGATTTGATGTGCGGGCAGTCCGTTCGGTGTCAGTTGGTTTTTGGGAAATTTGCCGAGGCTGCTTATTGTTTTGCTGTGCTTGATTTTGAACACTATTCTCTGACGAAGGCGAAGGTGCTTTGTCAAATGTTCTGAGTATTTCTTCAATTTCTTTTTCTTGTTCGTCCATTTGATTTCTCCTTGTTCGATTTTGATTCAACGCTGAAAAGCATTGTGTTGCTGCAGGGCTTGTGATAAAGGTTTTAAGCGTTAAAAACCACCAGATGCAAATCGCTGTTGTATGCAAAGAAAATCCGCAAAAGGCCAAAGAAAAAAGCAGAAAGCAAGGATAAAAAAGAATCCCGATAACATTGAAACGGCAGATGAGAAATCATCTGTCGTTTGTTTTTATCTCTTCAGAAAAGATTCCACCGGTAGAACCGGGGGAGTTCATCAATTGCTAAGCAGTCAAAAGGAGTCAAGACATAAAATCTTGACTCCTTTACTCTTTAGTCGTTCCAATCAGGTGGAGTGACAATCGGTTCATCGCCGCCACCGGATGTCGTAATTACATCAACGGCAGCAAACTTTTGAATGTCTGAATCAGGTTTGATATACTTTTCCTTCATCTTAATACCTCCTTAATTATTTCATATCTAAAATTAAACTGATATGCCGATTATTTGCCTGCATAGGCTTTTGCGGAATTGCCGTAACGCATCATTGCGTCTGTAACTGCTTTTAACTTTGTATCAGTAACAGTTGCGGCATAGGATTCCACACTGTACTTAAGTGTATAGCTGACTTGCTCATCGCCTTTGTATGCAGTGATAAATACTTCATCACTCATTTGATTTGCATAAACACCGTCAAAATAGAAATACCAATAACCGTCTTTGCCTTTTTCAAAATTATCCGGATTTTCGGCATAGGTATATGTCAATGTTCTTGAACCTATTTTTACTTTGAATGAAAGGTCATCAAGAGTAACATTGGTCATATTCAGCGGTATTGCAATTTCAACCGAATTATTCAGCCTTAATGCCGTACCAAACTTTACAAGCCTGTTTTCGCAGGTTTCATAGCTTGCATTCTTTATATTTGTTAAATTCAAATCAGCCGTGCTGCGAAGTGCTTTTTGCTCATCCGTAAGTATATCGGTAAGCAAATTATCGGTTTTATAGTTTTGATATACCTGACAAGCCTCGCCGTAATATACCAAATCCACCAGTAAAGTTTTAAGCTTTGCAGAAGATGTAGGCTTATTTAGCGTTGACTTAATATAGTCGATTGCACTGTATTTATAAGCATTACCGTTATATGTTACACCGTCTTTGACACCATAGAATGTAATACTTACATCATCACCTAAAGCCTGCGGTGAAATACCCGTATAATCAAATATGCAATAAACAATTGAATTTGAAGTTAATGTTTTACCAGACGGATATACTTTTTCGGTTTTACCGTTTCGGGTAAACTCGGCATACACTTCGTCATAATAATCGACTACATCTTTGGTAATGTAAGTTGCAAGGGTGATACTGCTTTCAAGCGACAATGCATTACCTCTGCGACGAAGAAGAGCTGTATTCGGTGCCTCTTTTGTTTCACTTTCACCACAAGCGGAGCAAGTACGAGTCTGCGTGCCGTCTTTATAATCACTTGATGAATTATAAACAGCATCATTATTGTATTTCCAAGCAGACCAAGTGTGAGTGTGTTCTTCGTTTTTATTTTTGTAATAATATGTAACAACCGTTCCGTC